>Ga0070399_1001536_pt1 | contig 23826 bp, 26 predicted proteins | sample BioMet4_FD_61217 | JGI IMG/M metagenome (GOLD analysis project Ga0070399, IMG submission 61217) | Microbial communities from bioreactor (seeded with sewage sludge) at LBNL, California, USA - Biofuel metagenome 4 (version 1) | ecosystem: Engineered > Bioreactor > Anaerobic > Unclassified ... | reverse complement strand
AGAATTGCGGCTTGCTTTCAGGGAACTCCAGAACGGAAATTTTATAGAGCACGGATAGTTCCTTTTCGTGTGAAAGGAGCAAATCATGGAAAATTACATAGTCAAAATACGGAGACTACAGTACATTAATATTTTTTCATAATATTAAACAATCCATAATGAACTAGTAGCTTAATTCCAGTTCAGTCTGTTAATTGCATTTGTCAACTAATTTCGACATGGCTGATCCTGTTTAAAACAATTTAATTTTTTGGCTTTCAGCCTGGTAATACGCTTTAGACTATCAGAAAATATAACATTTCCTATTTTACAAATTAGTCATATGGTATACTATTATAAGGCAAAGAAAACTATTAAAAGAAAAAAGGAGATGTTTTTCATGGACAGTAAAAAAATTGGAATTTTAGTTGGCAGTCTTCGCAGGGCTTCTTATAGTCTTTCTATCGCGAAGGCATGTGCTTCGTTCGCTCCAGAAGGAATTTCCATGAGTTTCATAGATATCGGAAATTTGCCGCTGTACAACCAGGATTTTGACGATGACGGGAATCCGCCCGAGACCTATGCAAAATTTCGTGATGAAATTGATAAACTCGACGGTTTCCTGTTCGTAACACCGGAATACAACCGTTCCGTCCCGGCTGTATTGAAAAACGCACTTGATGTCGGTTCACGCCCATACGGACATAATGTATGGAACGGCAAACCTGGCGGAATCATCAGTGTTTCCCCCGGCGCAATAGGCGCATTCGGGGCAAATCACCACCTGCGTCAGCCTATGGTATTCCTGAATATATTGCTGCTCCAGCAGCCTGAAGCTTATATCGGCAAAGTGTCGACCCTTTTGAACGACAAAGGAGAGCTGACAGATGAAGCGACAATTTCGTACCTCAAGGCTTACATGCAAGCGTTTGCAAAATGGATAGACACAATTTGCTAAAAGTTTTACACTTGCTGTATAATGAGGGAGTGTAGCAGAAAAACAAAACGGGTGCAAATTACAAAAATGCACCCGTTTTTGCTATGGTTTAGGGGTATAGAAAATATTTTTATCGTAAGATAAGGAGAACCAACATTGCTATAATTGCTGGAAGAGCTTGCTTGAAAAATATGGATTTTGAAGATGTAATCGCTCCGAATGTACCGGCAAAGATCACGCACCCCAAGAAAAACGCGGCGATATATACACTCCACCGTGCATCTTTAATAAACAGCGACCAAACTAATCCGACGGCAAGGAAAACGTTATACAAGCCTTGATTGGCCGCCATGCCTTCTGTTTTCTGTATAAAATCAGTTTCAAGCTGTGGGAACATCTTCGGGCCTTTACGCGTCCATGCGAACATTTCCACCCATGCTATAAAAAAGTGTTCCAGGGCAACGACGCATATGAGCAATTTGCTTACTAAATACAATTCTTTCACCTCAAATGTATTAATACATTAACTTTTCAACCGTCTTGCATCAATCCTAAATACAGGCATCGACATAATACTGGCTTTAATTGTGGCAAAGCAGATGAATGGGCGTTATTTGTTAAAGAGTTTTTGTATTCCGAAGTTATCCAGAGCAGGCAGTGAAATCTGCAGGAGGAGAAAGGGATTAAAAATCCGCTTAAATATGAGTTCGGCGACACACTGCTTTCCATGGTCATCGGCTGGGCAATAAACAGCACCATGGTACCTGCCGCGCTTATAATATTGGGGATAATTGTCACATGCCTGAATATTGCTCAGCAATTTATAATAAGAACAGTTACGTACACGCAGAGGTCAGATCGAATTGGTTTTTCAGATTCTCACATACTGATTCCGAAAAGGTGCTTTGCCGCATAACCGAATAGGAAAGAGATAGCGGCTACACCCAGACTGATACCAGCCATTGTCAAGAACCCCCGCCTAAAAGCTCTCCCCGGGCAACCGAAAGATAGTAATTGAAGACTGCGATGATAATCATCGCAATAAGAAGCGTCACCACAAGCGCCGAGATATATTTTCCCGAAGGAAAGAAAAGATAGGGAAGGATAAGAAGCATGACCGTGACCAGATAGGAGAGTCCGATCGTGACCGTAGATTTAGCGGCATTCTTGCCCCCTTCTTCACGGACCGACAGATACCCGGAGCCTGCCATGGAGAGAGTGGCTGAAATTCCTGTGATCAGTCCGGCCATAGCAATAATTTTCCCGTTTTGCATAGCAAGAGTGTAGCCGGCAAGCGAACCTGTCAGTTCGACAAGTGCGTCGTTCATACCCAGGATAACGTCTCCAAGATAATGGAGCCGATCCTCGTCTAAAATTTCAGCCAGAGCGCTTTCATGGCTTTCTTCATCGGTGAGGATCTGTTTCAGCTCCGGTATCATATCGATCTGTGCACGATAAGCCTGTATTCCGTAATTTTCACCGCGCTCGAGCAGCTTAATAAGAAACGTGTATCCAAGCAGCATTTGGGCGAACATATGAAGTCTGACCCAATGAAGGTTCGGCTCCAGCTGAATGCCGGAATACTTTGCGAAGGCCTCCGCATGTCTGCGTTCATCCTTTGCAATGGAAAGCAGATTTTCGCGCTCCCTGATATTTTTTGTTTTCCGTGCAATTCTCTCATAAAGGACCGAACTGTTCAGTTCCTCCTGCTGATGAGCCGTAAGAACATCTTTTTTGTATTTCGTTTTCAATTACATCACAGCCTTTTTGAAAATTGTTTTGCTGATTTAGAAAAACAGGCCCAACCGTTTCAGGCTGAGCCCATTTGACATTCAGTTTTTCAAACCTTTTATTTAAATCTTTTAGCAGCACCTTGAAGCATAATATTCGCAGTTCATCCAACAAAACTTTACTCGGCGGCGATTCCTGACTTATTTCTTAACAAATTCGCTTTTTGGTGCTCCGCACTTGGGACACTTCCAGCTGTCAGGAAGCTCTTCGAAAGGAATCTCTCCAGTATAGACATACCCGCAGACTTTACAAACCCACTTGGCAGGGGGATCGGGTATTTTCCCGGTTTTCTCATACTGTTTGAATGATTCAAGCGTTTTTGCCTGCATGTCCTTCTGATAATTACCATATATCAGAGGCAGACCTTCACCTGGCAAAACATCCGTGACCTCGCAGATAAACAAGGTATATGTAGGCAGCTCTTTGTAGTCGATAACCTTGCACCAGATATATCCTACTGCCTTCTCAAGAACCGGAAGATCGTCAACAAGCTCGAAAGGGACGTTTGCCCATTTGTCGACATCTCTTCCGGATTGAAAACCAAAGTTGCCGATAATGAAGGGATCTACATCTCTTCCGAGAATAGAAACCGCAAATCCTTTTGTCTGCATTATTGCCGCTGTGGTTTGGTTTGTATTTATGCAGCTTAGAACAACCGTAGGCACCGGTGTGCTTGAGGACTGCATAAATGCATCAACAACACATCCGGCATTTTTCCCATCGATTTTGCTCCCCACGACATAAAGGCCGTTGGAAATATTAAACAGAACTGTATTGTCCATAAAAATTCTCCTTATAAGTCTTTAGCAAAACGCGTATTATTCGCTTACTTCAAATTCGGACTTTGAAGCGCCGCAGACAGGGCATGCCCAGACATCGGGAATATCCTCGAACTTTGTGCCGGGAGCTATGCCGCCGTCGGGATCACCCTTCTCCTCGTCATAAACATATCCGCAAAGGGAACAAGTGTACTTTTTCATTACATATCCTTCTTTCATAATTTCACTTTATACAAAGGCGATACCTCTGCCTTACACATCCCATAAAATTGCATTAGCAGTTTTTAAGTTATCTGTTATTATAATGTCAATTTAAGCGTTTTTCAAGGCATTATTGCAATATTTAATACGCCCGTGATTATATTTTCTGCAACATAAAGCAGATGCAATTTTAAATAATGCTTTCCGTTAATGCATGTCGGAAGACAAACACCAATATATCCCAAAACTGTCTTCATCCTAGCTTGTATGAAAGTAGCTAAAAGTGCCGGATAGCACATCGATGCTGAGTAAATCCAGAAAAAGCTCTACGGATTGAAATTGACCGTCTTGGTTCTGCTCCTCACAGATATTCTCCTTCATGTTCGGGATACAGTTTTAGCACTGTTTCGGAAAGGCGGACTTGCTTCCGCAGGACAGAATTTCATCCGTAACAGCATCTCGTGCGGCCTTAAGTTCTCCTATGCTATTCGGCTCATAACAGCGGCGTAGGTGGTTACAGATTCGATTTGCCGGCAAGCGCCATTTGTTGGACTCCCTTTCAAAATAACAGTGCCGGCAAACGTCACAGAGGTTTGCCGGCTTTATGGTCATTATCATACGATCCTATTTTTAAGCTTGAAAACGTTGAGCCTATGCCGGATTTGCAGATAAACCGGACAGGTATTCAAGAATTTCTGCTGCATTCGTATCAGGATTCACTTTTCTGTAAACCTTTTCAATGTAACCTTTCTCATTAATGATGTATGTGGTACGCAGCACGCTAAAAGAGGTCTTCCCATACATTTTTTTCTCTTTCCAAACGTCATAGGCTTTTATCGCCGTCAGTTCTGTATCGGAAAGAAGTAAAAACGGCAGATCGTATTTTTCGATAAACTTCTGATGTGAAGCCTGCCCGTCTTTGCTTATGCCGATTACAACGATGTCCTTGCTTCTGAACCCGTCAAACGCACTTTTAAAAGCGCGGGCCTCTCTCGTGCAGCCAGCGGTATTGTCATGTGAATAAAAATACAGAACGACTATCCTGTCGGCAAAATCAGACAGACCGTGAAAATTACCGTTTTGATCGGGCAGTGAAAAGTCGGGCGCTTTTTGACCTTTATCGAGCAAAAGATAGCCTTCTTTCTGTTTTTTATCTTTTTCAGACATGCTGCCTAGCTTGTTTTATATTGGAAAACCAATTATAATATTATTATTAAGATAACAGATTTTATTGTGCGCAGGTGATCCTTTTTGAAAAGCAAGGCCGTTCAGCGGGGGCAAAGTATTCCGGCAATTAACTTTTTTAAATACATAGGGCCCGGACTGCTGGTCACGGTTGGGTTTATTGACCCGGGAAACTGGGCGTCCAATATTGCTGCCGGATCGCAATATGGCTATGCGCTTCTCTGGATGGTGACCCTGTCCACTGTTATGCTGATCGTCCTGCAGCATAATGCGGCACATTTAGGTATCGTAACCGGCAAATGCCTCTCGGAAGCCGCCACAGAAAACATGAAACCGTGGGTAAAGAACAGTGTTCTCATTACCGCCGTCGGAGCATCCGTTTCCACAGCTTTCGCTGAGATACTCGGTGCCGCGATAGCGCTGAACATGCTTTTTCGCATCCCGTTGAAGCTTGGGGCGATATTGGTTCTGGCAACAGCCCTTTTCCTTCAGCTCACAAATTCCTATAAAAGAATTGAAAAAATAATCATCGGTTTTGTATCCCTCATTGGCATTTCATTTCTCTTTGAAGTAGGCATCGTCCACAACGATTGGAGAGCCGCGGCGGTCGGCTGGGTAAAACCGTCTTTCCCCGCAGGCTCGATACCGGTAATTATGAGTGTACTCGGCGCAGTTGTAATGCCGCATAACCTTTTTCTGCACTCCGAAGTCATACAGAGTCGTCAGTGGAATCTGCGGGAAGAAGATGTGATCCAAAAGCAGCTGAAATACGAGTTTGGAGATACGCTGTTTTCAATGGTGATCGGCTGGGCAATCAACAGCGCCATGATTTTATTGGCGGCAGCGACATTCTATGCCAAAAAAGTTTCGGTGACCGATTTGTCTCAGGCTGAATCGATGCTCAACCCGTTGCTCGGGAACGCCGCCGGAACCGTGTTCGCCGTAGCGCTGCTGTTTGCTGGGCTGGCCTCTAGCATAACGGCAGGAATGGCAGGCGGCAGTATTTATGCCGGAATATTCGCGGAACCGTATAACATTTCCGACAAACACACAAAAGCCGGAATACTGATTACCATGGTTCCGGCAACACTGATTATTTTCCTTGTCTCTTCACCGTTTGACTGGTTAATCTATTCGCAGATGCTCTTGAGCATTCAACTACCGATAACCATTTTTACGATGATCCATCTGACTTCGTCAGAAAAAGTCATGGGCAAATATGTAAATTCAAAGCGGAATAATATCCTGCTCTGGAGTATAGGGATTATTGTAACATTTCTGAATGTTGCTCTTCTGGTCAGCCTCGTATGATTATGCGTGCCTTTGCTCGGATAATGCCCTATTTATATTGCAAAATTTAATTATGGTCCAAATCATTTTTTCAGCGTTCCAACCCTTGGCAAGTCAGAAAAGACTTTTTCGCCGTGCGGAGATTTTGAAATGTCATTAGTTAAATCAGCTCCGGCTTTTTCCCCATTGTGTGCGCCGTTTTTCCATTGCGGGACATTGCTGACATCATACACAATTCCTTTGTAGGCAATATATGCCGGCTGCCCGTTCTGCCCATTGTACTTTGCAAGCTCGTCCAGTGTAAATACTTTCAGATTTGCGGTGGAGGTGATTGGGCTTTTTGCCGGGATAGATGCAGCCCTGCTGACGACGGACGGAATCAAAAGGTGAAAAGCTATCCCCAGAACTAAAAGGATTGCGATGCTGCGGTGTGCAACGAACCACGGTCCCTTTCTTGGCATTTTCTTCAGAGAGGCATTAACGCCAAGCACCACTTGTGCAATCAAAAGCACGGCGCTAATGACTCCTGAAACGCTTAATCCGAACCATAAGATCTGTAGAATGAAATGAATAAACAGCGAAATAAAGGCTCCGATTCCGAAATATTTATGATTCTTTACAAGGACCTTCATCAAAAGGGTCAAAATCTTTTTGCCGGTTGGAGAGGCAGTAATCTTTTTCCCCCATTTTCTATAAATAAACTTAATTACGTAGTTGGCGAGGGTCAAGGCAAAAAAGATAATGATGAGCCATCCCACTAAACTTCCCGCTTTGTAAATCTGCATGAACAATCTCCTCTAAATAGTAATCCTTCATCATAGAGATCCCAAGTGCTCACTGATAATTCCTCATACTGAAGCACCAACCAGATAAGCACAAGGTCAAGCCGCCGCAGACAGCAGTATATCTGCCTACGCAACATTTAATAAGTGAAAATTTATCCCCTTGTCCCTTAATTTTACATTGTCCAGTGAAATATGTAAAGCGAAACATTTCAATTTACGAGGGCTCTTTTTCGGAAAAATAAACTCAAAATTAACAGCCTATACCTTAGTGCCTTCAGCCATTCAAACTTACGAGTATGCAGGCTATTTATCATTAAACCGAACCGTGATATGTGTTGCGTCACAAAATGGCATATTTCTTGATTTGCCGCAGCGGCAAAGAGCAGCTCTGTTCCGAACCTCATAAACAGAGCCATCCGCCGATTCTATCGGGATATAACCTTTGACAAATATTCCGGCACTTGCGCCTCTTTCCGGATCCTGAATTATATCTATTTCCGGTACAAGTTCCGCCTCAATGATTGTGCCGTCTTTGTCTACAGCGGTAAGTCGCCCGGCAGGGCAGTCGCAGGCTGCGCGGATAGCTTCCGCTATGTATTCTTCATTGTCGGATAATTCCGTCAGCTCCCATGCGTTGCCGCTGTCCCTATGGCAAAAGCGCGCAAAGGCACACCGGTCATCGTCCAGCAGATCGACGCCCGGCCCTTTAAAAAATTCTGTCCTGTCCAGATATTTCTCCTTTGAGGCAGTTTCTTCCCCTTGAAAGTGGCTTTCCATATGCGTTCCATCGCAAAACGGTGTATTTTTCGATTTCCCGCACCGGCAGAGCGCATAGGTCTCCGCTTGTGGCAGCTCTCGCCCAAGCTGGTATTCGTATTTTTTACCCTTTGCGACAATTATTTTTTCTGCCAAGGGTACGCCTCCTGACACAATATACGGCCCGTCTTTAACGATCTTGATCTTGCCCTTCTGATCTTCCTTATTCTCATTATTCAGAGCGACTTTGACATACCGCATAATAGACTCCCTTATTAATTAACAACTAATGTTTCCACAAAAATAAGCATTGTTGTATAAAAATTACAGATAATTTGTTGTCAGAACTCAATTTGTTGAATTGTTAACTTAATTTGTATAATATACTAGCAAATGCAAATCAGGGCGATCAAATCTGATCCCCCTGATTGTTGATAGAGTGACAAAGTTCGTTTTATTTTTCGTTTCTCATATAACGAGTGTAGCCGGCGTGTAGATACGTGCCGCAAGCTCGGAATCCAGAAGATAGAGGCCTTTAGGATCATTGCCAAAGAGATCGTACCTTTTTACGATGTCCTCGGTGTTTTTCTCCTCTTCGCCCTGTTCTTTTACGAACCAGTCGAGGAACTGCATAGTCCTAAAGTCCTTAAGCTCATAGGCAACAGCATAGATGGCGTTTATCGAAGCAGTGACCTTCTTTTCGTGCTCAAAAGCGGCTTCTGCGGGCTCGCGGAAATCGCGGAAAACAACACCGGCGGCCTTGACGTCCTTCAGGGACACCTGTTCGCTGTTGTTGAGCAGATACTTCACAAACAGCAGCGCATGGTCGCGCTCCTCCTGAGTCTGCACAAAGAACCAATTGCCAAAGCCATTAAGATTTTTGTCGGTATAGTAGCTGTAGATATCGAGATAGAGATACGCGGAGTACCACTCCATATTGATTTGGTTATTTAGAAGTTCCACAAGTTTTTTTTCAAGCATGTTTATCTCTCCCTTTTATTGCTAGATTTCGATCCTGCATAAATGGCACTTAAGGGAACCACGCAAACGCATGGTTCCCTTAGCATTTCTTAGAAATCAGCTTTCCAGAGGCCATGCAGGTTGCAGTATGCATAGATAGTACCAGACTTGACTTCATTGAACTCAGCCTTAGGCTCTTCCCCGGGCTTAAGGTACTTGATCTCTACTTTGTCGTCGCATACAAGCGCAATCCACTCAATGAAGTGTTCGGGAAGCATCGGGTGAGCAACTGAGCCAACGGCAACCTTGATTTTTCCGCCTTCTTTTGTGACGACGGGAACATGCTTTTCCTGTGCGGCGTCAGTTGAGTTCGCAACGAGCTTAACCATTTCCTTACCACAGCATACAAGCGTTCCGCCGCCCTTTTTGATGAGGGCAACCATATTCCCACAAACACTGCAGCGATAGAATTCTACCATAATTTCACACTCCTAGTTAATAATATTTGTTCCGCTTTCGCGGGAACTGTCCTGTTATTTTTGAAGCTTTCTTTTTGCCCGCATCCGATATAGAATTTACTTCAGAAATCCGTTGATTATTTCTGTCTCGGCTTCCTTTTCATTAAGCCCAAGCGTCATGAGCTTGATAAGCTGCTCACCGGCGATCTTTCCGATAACTGCTTCGTGAATAAGATTGGAATCGATACAGTTGGCGGTTATCTCCGGTTTTGAAACAACTTTACCGTTATCCATTATTATAGCATCACATTCGACGTGCCCAAAGCATTTGGTATTTCCTATGACGTTTGAAACAAATTTCTGCGAAGAGTTTTCCGTTGCAACCGAACGCGATGTGACCTGAACGCTTGCCCCTTCGCCATTCAGAGAAACATCAAAATTGGTCTCGGCAAGCTGATGACCGTGAGTCATTATTTTTTCTATGATAACCAGACCTGCGCCCGTGCCAAGCTGAGCTGAAGTTTTACGGATCGTGGAGTCTACGCCTTTGATTTGCGTCGTCAGCATCTCCATATGCGCAAATTTTCCAATGGTCGCCTCCGTAGTGGGATCAAGTATGCGCTTTCCGTCTCCACTGCCCTCGCCGTAATGTTTTTCAATATATTTGACTTTTGAGCCTTCTTCGAGGAAAAAGCGATGTATACCTACGTGCTCTGAGTCACGGCATCCGTCATTGTGAATGCCGCAACCCGCAACGATAACTACATCGGCATTCTTACCAATATAAAAATCGTTGTAAACCTTATCGTTTATTCCCTCTTCGGTTACTACAACCGGGATATATACTGTCTCTCCGGAAGTTTCCGCGCGAACGTATATATCAATTCCCGGTTTATCGCTTTTGGGTATGATATTGATATTCGGCGTCGTATTAACTCTGACAGACTTGCCGTTTTTCCGGAGACTGAAAGCGCCAGCGGTTGGAAGATCCGGTATGTCGGCGATTGACTTCAGGAGATTTGATTCCATTTTATCAAGAATAACTTTTTCCATGGGAAGACCCCCTTAAAGCTTCCGGCAGGTAGCCAGAACATCCTGCAGGCCTATGAACGATTCCAAAGGTTCACCCCGCCGGATAGTTTTTTCTACCTTACCGTCATTAAGTAAAATTACCTCGTCGGCTATTTTAAGGATACGTTCCTGATGAGATATGACAACGATGCTACCGGAAAGGTTTTCCTGCATGTCATGGAACGCTTTAATCAGGCTGCTGAAGCTCCACAGATCTATGCCCGCTTCCGGCTCATCAAAGATCGTAAGCTTCGAATGACGCATGATAACAGAAGCAATTTCTATGCGTTTCAGTTCACCTCCAGACAGGGAGCCGTTTACTTCCCGGTTAAGATAGTCTTTCGCGCACAGCCCGACCATAGCGAGAACATCACAGGCATCATCCTTTGAAATTGTCGTTTTCGAAGCCAAGTTCATCAGGTCATGAACGGTTAATCCTTTAAACCGGACTGGCTGCTGAAATCCGAAACTGATGCCAAGATTTGCTCTCTCATTTATAGGCATTTCGGTTATGTCCTGTCCTTCAAACGATATTTTCCCTGTATCTGGACTGATAATGCCCATGATCAATTTTGCCAGAGTAGACTTCCCTGAGCCGTTAGGGCCCGTTATAGCAATAAATTTTCCGGAATCGATTTCAAGGTTAACATCACTAAGTATCTGTTTTCCGTCCGCGCTGAAATTTAAATTTTCCAGTTTCAGCATATACTGAATCTCCTTTTTCTAAGCAGTAGTCTTTGGATAATCGCAAAGCCCTTAAGTGCGCACGTTTGTGGTAGAGTTGTTTTTCTCTCAAGTCACCTGCCGCAAAAACACCCGGTATTGGAGTTGTTCCCGTTTCATCAGTGCGTATAAATCCGTTGGGAAACAATATCGTTTCATTGATTATTCCTAAATTGGGTTTTATTCCGATAGCGACAAAAACGCCGTCAAGAGTTATTAGATCTTCTCTGCCGGTTTCCTTGCTGTATAGATAGCTACTGTAAGTCCTGCCGGTCCTCTACCTATGATTATTACATCAAAAATAATTTTTCTCCGTGACCCAGTTACTATAGTGAGCTCATAGATATAAATAACCTCTGCAAAATGCTGCTTTAATGACGGAATCCAGTTCCTCCGGCGTCACCGTAGGATAAATTTAAGCGATTGAAACAGCCTAAAAGATCAAATATAAGATTTGATGATTTTGTTGAGGACGTCAGGATCGGTTTTTCGCTCCAGCAAAGGAATACCCTGCTTCAACACATGGTTCTTACTGTGGAAAGTGCTTTTCTGTTCCAAGTAAAGGACGCCAACCGGGATTCGGTCGTCGAATTCCATTGCTTTTTGCATGGCGGCTGCTTTATCTTTGCAATCGTAAGACTCATCAAGTTCGTACACTCTCTTGCTGTACCAAGCAAACGTGTTTGTCTTGTTAAAGCTGACACACGGCTGAAGAATATCGACCAGCGCATATCCGTCATATTCTATTGCCTGCCTCATTAACGAAATCAAATTTTCCTTATGACCGGTAAAAGCGCGCGCAACAAAGCCGGCGCCAGACGCGATTGCAAGAAGTACCGGATTCAGCGGCTCGTTGAAATTTCCGTCGGTCTGTACCCCAGTGACAATTCCGAGAACAGAGGTTGGAGACGCCTGACCTTTTGTTAGTCCGTAAATTTGGTTATCATGTACAAAATGCGTTATATTGACATTTCGGCGGATATTGTGAATGAAGTGATTACCACCCTCTCCATAAGAGTCTCCATCGCCAGTGTTGACAATTACCGTAAGATTTTTATTTGCAATTTTGGCTGCCACAGCAGCGGGAAGCGAGCGCCCATGAAGACCGCAAAACGCATTTGCGCTGATATACTGCGGAGTCTTTGCCGCCTGCCCTATACCGGCCGCTACCAAAACTTCCGAAGGGCGTTTGCCCGTCTGCTCCAGAGCGGCTTTCAGACATTCCAAAATGGTGTAATTGCCGCAGCCCGGGCACCAGGCGGTTTCATGAGTACAAAAAGTTTCCGCGCTCATTTTATTTCTCCTTTCCGGATGCGATCGGCAATCTCTTCTCCGGAGATTTGCCGCCCATCGTATTTAAGTATGCTTCCGCCACATATAATACCGGTTTCTTCGCGGACAAGGCTTCCCAACTGGCCGGTTGCATTCTGCTCGACATTGATAATATGCCGGGCTTTTCCCGCCTTCTCTTTCAGTAAATTCATCGGCAGGGGATAGATATCTCCGAATACCAGAGCGGCATAGCTGCCCCGGCTATCTTCGTTCAGAATATTCACGGCTTCTTTTATAGGCCCCCAGGTTGAGCCCCAGCCAAGCAGAAGAGTGTCAAATTCGTCCGGCCCGATGAATTCCGGCTCCAGTAATTCGCGCTTAAGCCCTTCAATTTTTCTCATGCGCTTGTCCATCATACGCGTGCGCACTTCCGCAGATTCCGTGATCCATCCCTTCTCATCATGCTCATCACTGTCGATAGCCACAAGGTGCTCGGTTTTCCCGGGGATAAGCCGTGGCGAGATTCCGTTTTCCGTGTATTTATACCTGAGATATTCCCTATCTCCCGAATATTCTGCTCCAGGCTCTGCCACTTTAATTTTCTCGGGTTCAAAGGGTTCAGCGGTTGAAGAGGCATCCCCAAGATACTGGTCACTGAGCAGAATAACTGGAATTTGGTATTTTTCTGCTAAATTAAAGGCTCGGACTGTCTGATAAAATGCGTCGGCAGGATTTCGAAGCGAGATTACCATGCGTGGGAATTCACCCTGAGACGCAGAAATAACGAATTTAAGATCGCTCTGTTCCGTGCGTGTCGGCAGCCCGGTCACCGGACCCGGACGCTGAACGTCGATTACCACAAGAGGAATCTCCGCCATGCCGGACAGACCAAGCGCTTCAACCATAAGCGAAAAACCCCCGCCAGACGTGCCCGTCATGGCACGGGCCCCGGCATAAGAAGCACCGATTGCCATATTGATCGCCGCAATCTCGTCCTCTGCCTGTTCCACAACTATTCCGGCATCATCGGCGTAGGAAGCGAGCGTTTCCATGACGGCGGTTGATGGGGACATGGGATATGCTGAATAGAAGCGCAGCCCGGCTGCAATGGCACCGAGTGCGACAGCTTTACTTCCGGAAATAAGCATCCAGTTCCGGTAATTCCCGTTAATGTGCTGATAGCGCGTTTCAGCCGACATATAGCCTTCATTTACCGCTTTAATATTTACATCAAGATTCTGGGGCTTTACAAAGGCCCTCAAAACATCTTCGACATTGTCCAATGATTCACCAAACATTTTCAGAATGGAGCCCACCAGGATGCTACCGGAAACACGTGGGTTACCGAGTTCCTTTGACATCGCCTCTATATCCACTCTGATCAAACGCGGATCGTCTCCTCGCAGTTGACTTCCGCAAAGAATGAAACCTTCTTCCTTGAGCTGTCCTTTATGCAAGTCGACCGTCTCTTCATCAAGCGCAACGAGGCCATCCAATCGGTCGCAGTGCGAATAAATCGGTTCAGTTCCAAAACGTATCAGAGAAAAGTTGTGGCCACCCCTTACTCGGGACATGAAATCTCTGACAGTAAACACACTGTAGCCTGAGCGCTTGAGCAGCTTTTCGAGAATCGCCGCAGTTGTGTCGATTCCCAGTCCTGCAGCCCCGCCTATCAATAGGTTATACATATCCAATCTCCCCTTTAATCTAGTATGCAAAATTCAGCCAGACGGCTTTCTCCAGGCGGCCATTCCGCCTTCCAGTACGGATACATTACTGAATTCAGCGGGCGTATTCTCATGCATGATAATCGCATCCGGCCACATCTCTTAAAGCAAAATAAACAGTCCTGAAACTATAATCCTGCCTCATTTACGAAATATTGTTTCTCTGCTTCACAAATAACAGACAACCCTGTCGGATATTTTCGACCGGGTTGTTACCAATATTATTTCACAAGTTCAAAAGCGTTTTTGCCTGCGCCGCGCTCCGGGGAAGTAAAGCTTTCTGCAACATCTTCCCACTTTGTTCCCGGTTCAATATCCTGATCCGGACAGCATTCTTCAACAAAAATATATCCGTATGAAGAACACTGGCGTTTTTTCACAATCGTCAACAGCTTTCTCTAAACTTATCTACTTATAAGTCTAATGATTGTTTATCCAATTGTCAACTATATTTTACGGTAAAATCCATTCATAATTGGAATGCTAACGATCTGCAACTAAACGACTATCCGGCAAAATGCTTAAATCCGATTCAACAAAAAAATCTAAGTCCGGCCATACGATTCAGAAGGAGAGTTAAAATGAATCTCAGACAGCTTGAGTGTTCTAAAGCGGAGCGCATTTTTGTCAGCCAGTCAATGAAAAACAATCGGACCTTAATTTGTTTTTCAGTTTCTCACATACTGATCCCGAAGAGGTGCTTTGCCGCATAACCGAATAGGAAAGAGATAGCGGCTACGCCCAGACTCGCCGGAAATTTTGACCTCAAAGCTTTCTATTTCAAGGTAATCACGTTCAATCGCGGCAATCGCAGTATCATCTTCGATGATAAGAACTTTTCTCATTTTCGATCACCGCCTTTGGCAAATCAATAATAATCCCCAACCCACCGTTTTCCGCATTTCACGCTTTTATTGACCCTTTCATTCTGCGAACCGCGCTCTCGGCTGGCCTTTGTGATCAGTCCCTCAACATAGGCCTGAATAGAGGTGAGCGGGGTGCGGAGATCATGGGGTGTACTGACTTACCGGTCAATTTATCAATATGCACGTTAAAACAGCAAAGAGATTATTTCTGCTAAATGGCGGCCGAGCGAATTTCCCGCAGCCACAGATACGAATTTACCCCCGGAGCGGACGGCGGAAAAGACTGACGCTCCGGGGGTGAAACTATGCCACGTTCGCGCCTTGCCTTTCAGACGCGATTCTATGTGTTACGTCCGTAGAGATAATAGATGTAATTGCTGCCCTCAAAACAGAAGTTTGCCGTGTCGATCAGGCGGTACTCACCGAGGTACGAGCTGTCCAGCATCTTATTCCTTGTGATCAGAAAATCAAACTGCCCGTTTTCAATGGCGAAAAGCTGCACCGCCTCCGCTTCGGGAAGGTTTACGTTCAGCGTACAGAAATATTTGCAGTTCGGGACGACCTTTGCTGCGGTATAAAAGCCGCCATCCAGAAAGCCGTAGTTCAGCAGGGTCGGATTACTTTTGCGGTCGATAATCTGAGCAAATTGATACTGGGGCATGGCGTTTTTATCGACGCCCATCAGATAACGGTTGGGCGTCAGGAAATACGCGGCCAGAACAGAGAGCAGGAGCGTTAAAGCACAGAGCGCTTTTACCCGTTTCCTTAAAAACTCGCTTGTGTTGATATTATGCAGCAGGGAGAGGAACGCTCCGGCGCAGGGCGTAAGAAAGACGCTTAAAACAAGTCCGTAATATGGGTAATCCCGACCGCCAATAAAGATCAAAACGCACGTCAGGACCTCCATAAAAAGCAGGCCGATTTTCTCGGGCGGTGATGCCTCAGCGTACCGCGAGAACAGAGTATACAGGCTGCCCGCCATAATGATGAGCGCATATCCGAAATTATCGCGGACAAATTTCCCGAGTGACAGGAATACCGCTAGGAGGCCTGGGCTTTCGGCATAGGAAAAGATGTTGTCGTACAGATAGACCCTGATAAAGTCGGAAACAGAGCCGCTGAGCGCGAAGTAGAGAAGCCAGGGAAGGGCGGAGAGGATAAGGCCAAGAGTGAAGCCGCAGACGAGGTTAATAAGAAACGGCCAATTTTTCCTCACGACGCCGAGCGAAAAAAGCGTAAGCCCGAAGGCAATGAAGGGACCCAGCAGCGTATATTTCACAAAGAACACGCAGCCGCACAGAAAGCCGTTTACTGTGAAAGTCAGGAGAGGCTTTTTCAAAGCGCCCGTTTTCAGGAAGCGTAAAAGCGTATACACGGAATAGGCGAGAAGCGGCAGACACAGCTCCTCAGCGCTGTCGCCGTGGCAGAAAGCGGGAGACGAATAGATAAGCGCGGCCGTTATCGGCAGGAAAATGACGCTGAGCGCTTCGGGCGCATACAGTCGGAGCGTTTTAAAGGAAAGCAACAGAAACGCCGTCGCGGCCAATAGTTCAAAGCAGAATACGCCGATGAAGGAATCGAAGCTTAATAGAGAGGCGAGTCCGTGTATGAAGTACAGCAGAGGCCCCTTCTGCTCCATGATGTCGCGGTAAAGGATCTTCCCGTGGAACATGGATTTGCCGACCGTAAAAAAGCAGTTGGCGTCGACCCAGTCATTGAGTGGATACAAAAAGGAGGATTTGGAGCAGAGTATCAGAATTAAAAAGGCCGTGATCAGGCAAAACAGCACAAGTGCCACCGATTTGATCTTTGGCTGTCCGGCGCTGCCGCCGACGGTTTCGGCCGGAGCCGGATTTGACCACTGCGAGGCGGCTTTTGTATAAAAATTCACCGGCATTCCCTGTACCTCGAGTTATTTTTCACCCGTATACGCCATCCGAAGCAGCTCATCTCTAGTTCCGCTTGCAATGCCGCTGTACTGCTCGATGGAGATGGCCGCGGCGGCGCACGCGAATTCTGCGATGCCGTATAGTTCGGCAAATGTCAGCTTTTCCGGGGACTTTCCCGTTTTCAGGAGTTTAAAGACCGACGTGCCACCGAAGATGTCGCCCGCTCCGGTCGTGCCGACGGCACATCGAAAAGAAAGTCCCTGACCTCGTCGATCAGAGAGGGCAATCTCCCCGTATTCCAGCATCGTAGCGGCACCGGGTTTCCCTGCAAAGGAAAATTCCCGGAATCGGTTGTCCCCATTGCACTGGCTGACTTCCCCGAAGAAAACGGGGACTCAGCCTGCATGGCGCAGAACGAGCGGTAAATACCGCGCTCGAGCGTGACGCTCTCCCCGGGCAAAAGCTCCGTTTGATGCCGAATCCACGGACGTCCAACGGCAGATGAGCGGAAACCTGAAGGAATAGCGGCCGATAAATGCTTCTGCTTCGTAGATCGGCCCGTTAATTTCACTGCGTTTCGTAAGACGCCTCCTGCCAATTGAGAGGAATAATATATTTTATCACTTTTTTATCATCCCTGTCTACCTTGGCATTTATCAGTGTCCGTTTTTCTTGTTTGTCCTCGCCGGAGACCATCCCGTTGACAAACATAATCTGCTTTCCGCCCTTCTCGAGCAGCCAGAAATAATTGGGATAAACGGTCAGTCTGTCGCTGAAAGCAGATCTGGCCCATCGCATTTTCGCTGTAATGTTTGCATTTGTAGTGCGAAACGAGTATGCATTGGCAGGGCTGATCCGGTCGCTGGAGAGATCATCCCTACGCGTGAAAAGAGTAAAAGTGCTGAAGCCGGGCTCCTCAGTTGGAGTGTTCTCTATATGAGAAGTATGTTTTTCTTTTTTAAAAGACATGTAGTTGCTCCTTTACCTAAAGTTCGAGTTAGAACATCTCAGGCGTTTCCCTTGTGACCGTTGGCAGTGAAGACGGTAAGCTGTTTTTTGCACGTCAATCAAATCTAAATAAAGTCAACATGAAGTCGGCCTATTTAGGCCGACTTCATGCCTTAATGAGTATAATTTATTAAATCTTAAACGACCAACTGTAACTATTGCCACAAATTAGGCGCTTTCGGCACGGAAACATTCCACCCAGGCGTCAAAATTCTTAAGGTATTTCCGCCCGCTGATTGAGTATTCAAATCCATTGCGCACAACTTGAATAAATTCATCTTCTGTAAGATGCATTTTATCCACATCCAAAACCATTTCCTCTGTAAGGGATAAGCAATACGGAGGATCATCCGAACTTATAGAAACCGGTACTCCAGCGCGTAGTAATGTTAAAAACGGATGTTCTTCGAAATTTTTGCAGCTCTCGAATTTATGTTGCTGTAAGGGCACATAGCGCAGGGAATTTTGTGCTCGCTGAGATATTTTAGCAGATCAGGGCTTTCAGCGGCACGGCAGCCATGGTCGATGCGCTGTACATGAAGTTTAAGCAGTGCGTCCCATATGTTTTGGTCACCATCATCCTCACCGGCAACTGACGGTAACACTGCAAATATTCCTTAACTAAAAGCAAGCGCATATTAAAATGCCACCCAGTTTCGGCACTTGACAAATAAGATAATAAGAAGATACTAGCATTAGCAGGCATTTATATCATTTCAATATGGTGCAATGACTCGATAGTTTATACAAAAGGTGATTGGGAAATGAAACGAATTTACATAGCTGATGATGAGGCTAACATCCGTAATCTGATGCAGCTGTTTCTGACAAACGGAGGCTATGAGGTCACTACCTTTTCAAACGGGGATGATTTGCTCAGGGAATTTCAGAAAAGCCCATCCGATGTCGTTATTCTTGACATTATGATGGATGGAACGGACGGGCTGACTCTTTGCAGCCAAATTAGACAGAGAAGCAGTGCTTTTATTATTATCGTCTCCGCAAGGGACAGTGAGCTTGACCGGATTACAGGTATCACTCTTGGCTCGGATGATTACCTCACCAAACCGTTTTCTCCGATGGAATTGGTTGCCCGTGTCAACGCCCTCTTCCGTCGGCTTGAGCTCAGCTATTCGTCCGATGCTCAAGAGCAGCTTTCATATGGCAACTTTCTGATAAGAACAGCCAGCCGCTTGGCTGAAGTGGACGGTCATTCGCTGGATTTGACACCCACGGAGTATGAGCTGATGCTGTATCTTTTAAAGAACAGTAACCGCGCCGTATCCCGAGAGGAGCTGCTGAAAAATGTCTGGAAATTTGATTTTGACGTTGACACAAGGGCAACGGATGACGTGATAAAGAGATTGCGCCGCAAGCTTGAAGCTGCCGGTGCTAAGCTAAGAATCGAAACAGTCTGGGGATTTGGATTCAGATTAACAGAGGAATCGGCAGATGAAAACACTTAAACAAAAAGTACTGACCCCCCTGATTCTTCTGATAGTTTTATTGCCTTTGGCGACATTGCTGTTCTTCAACATTGCTATGCAGGTATATGTTCAAAAAGCCGCCAGGAATGATTTGAAGGAAGCCATGCTGCCGATTGAAACGCTGGCACAGCAGGAATTGAACGACAGCAACGGAACACTTACCGAACCCGCTCTTGAAAGCGCAGCCATCAAACTTACCCAGACTATACAGTCCACCAAGCTGACAAACGCAAAACTGCTGATTTATAATAGTAATGAAAAGCTCGTTTCCCCCAAAAACCTGCCTGATGGGTTTATATCCGCAAATCTTGCCAAAAAAGTTTCGGTTCGTCTTAAAGCCGCGGATTTGAAAGAGCGAATAGCACAAGTCAAGGTTGGAAATCAGACATATTTGATTTATAGCTATGTCCTGAAAGAAAATGCGGATAATCAAATATTCATCGTGCTGGTAAACCAATTAGGAAATACCCAGCCGTTAATTAAAATGATAAATGTAATTTTGATTACAATAATGCTTTTAGGAATAATATTGGGAGTATTTTTCGTAAGCAGAATTACGGACCGCATTGCAAGGAATGTTAAGCAAATCAGTATTGCAACCGAACAAATCGGACGTGGAAATTTTGCTCATCTGGAGTGGGAAAGCAGCGATATCAGCGAGTTTAATCAGCTTTTTCAAAGTGTTACATATATGTCTGATAAACTGGAAGCTGCTGAGAATTCGCAGCGGGATTTTCTGCAGAATGCGTCCCATGAGCTTCGAACCCCGCTTATGTCGATACAAGGCTATGCCGAGGGTATCTCAAGTGGAATCGTTCCGGATGTTAAGGCAGCGGCAGATATCATAAACAGTGAAAGCCACCGGCTTAACGAGCTCGTTAGTGAGCTGTTGACTCTTTCCAGAATTGAGAACGGGACAATGATGCGCGAGCTGAGCAAGCTAAACCTTTGCGCTTTGTTGCCCGAATTTGTTCAGCGGCTTGGCGGCTTGGCTGTAAAACTGCAGAAAAAAATAGACCTGAATCTCCCGCCTCTGCCTTTTTATATTATGGGTGAAGAGGAATTGCTTGGTCAGGCGGTAACGAACGTCATTTCAAATTGCCTGCGATATGCAAACAAAAGGGTTGCTGTTTCGCTTTTAAGCGGTGAAAATTCACAAGTTATCCGCATACATGACGATGGCCCCGGTATTCCGGACGGCGAATTGCCGCACATATTTGAACGCTTCTATAAAGGCAAAGGCGGCAATTTCGGGCTTGGACTTGCAATTGCAAAGTCGGCGGTCCAGTTTATCGGAGGAGATATAAAAGCATACAATGAGGCAGCAGGAGCCGCTTTCGACATTGTATTTAATTCGACTGTCAAGTAATCCTTTGCTGCGCGAATCTGCTTTTCAACTGTTTATACCGTTTTCCTTTTAGGTTGGGAAAAAATGAACGCGCCCTCTCCGCATTTTGGACTGCGGAAAGGGCGTGACGTTTTTTTATGCGGATATATGGAAATTCTTCGACTGCAGTAATCAGTTATACAGAGCTATAATACCAACGTTACCTGACGCGTACCAGCCCACCTGCTCACCAAATGCAGTGCCCACAAAGCGCAATGGAACGAGCGTCCTGCCATCGACGCTTTCTGCCGGTACATCAAGAGTTGATGCGGAACCATTTATGCTTGCCGATGCGGAATTGACAGTTAGTTCTACGGACGTTGAATCCAGGGTTATCGTGATATTACCGCTGAATTGGTCCCATTCCACATCAGCGCCAAGCGCTTCTGCCACTGCGCGGACAGGTATCAATGTTCTCCCGCTGACAATAATCGGCTGCACGTTGTCATACTGGGAGAAATCGATCGCGCTCCCATCTACAAAGACCTTGTATCCGCTGACATTTTCACTTGCATAGAGGTCGGCAAGAGACTGATAATCCGATGTCAGCGCGGGATTGGACTTGATACTTGCCAGCAAATCCGATTCCGAGCCGGCTGCATCCGATAGTGTTGGATTATCTGTAATATACGAGTTGTCAGACGTGCCGTCGGTTGTGTAGACGTCTGACGAATCGGCAAAACAGTAAGCCGGAAGAAGCATTGCAATTAGGCTCAGGATAATGGGAAATATAATGTATTTTTTCATAAGCATTCTGTTCTCCTCAAACATGTTTTATGAATTTGTACCGCTTGTCGCTGTTGAGGCGGAACTTGCGGATGTGCTGGAAGAAGCGCTGCTTATCGTTGACTGGAAAGCCGTAAGCTGGCTTCCGACCTGCTGCTTGAGGGTAAGGTCGGACTGAAGACTGCTGATGACTTGCTGTTTGTACGAAATTATATTCTTTAATGCGGTATCGGCCGAGGCGTAGTCCTTATTCTGCATGTCGCTGATAAAGGTGCTCCAGTCAGTTTCAATAGCGGCATTATCGGTATCTATAGTGGACGCGATTGCTGCCATCTGAGACCTGAGTGTGTCGAGCTGGCTCTCCATTGTGTGCAGCTGTGCGGATAGCGCTTTATAGGATGAAATCTCCGGCTCTTCATTCTGTGCGCTGCTCTTTATTGTGGCCTGGTCTGTTTTGATTTGTGCATTGATTGTCTGGAGCTGACTCTTAATCGAAGCTATCGTGGCGGTATCTTTGTTCTGCTTTGCTGTTGCAAGTTGCTGCATTAGAGTCTGCCGCTGCTGCTTGAGAGAACTTATTTCGGCCTTTGCAGAGGAATCGGCCTGAGTGAGCTGGCTTCTGGCTGAAGAGATTAGGTCTTTAATTGTCGTACGGATTGACTGGGACGTTGATTCATTGTCCTTAGTCTGAGTTGAGATGCTGTCTCTTACGGACTGCTCCTGTTGACGCAGTGTAACAATCGTTGCATAATCCTGCTTTACGGCGGTATAGTTCGGGTCTGTAGTATCCGATGAGGCCGTTACGGTCTGAGAACCGGCATCCGTACTTGTTGAAGTCGTATCGTCATCAGCGGCGAAAGCGGCTGCGCTGACGGAAGCCATAAGCATAATACCCAAAACAATAGATATAACTTTTTTCATTTTTATTTTCCTTTCAGACGGTTTATTTAGCAAACTTCAGCTTGCACATAAATGGTAATGCTATGCAGAAAAAATAACAACGGTAAAAAAGTATCACAAATGTGGCAAAACTGAGGCAAGTAACAGATAGGGCCATATTAAGCAAATGGATAGCCCGAATTAAATCCGCGATTTCTGCGGACGTTCCGGTGGTAATCGGTACCGGGTACAGGTAAAACCGTTAGCACGATATAATCACCTATGCCTCTTATTATCAAATTCGGGTGTCATTTTGACAAGCATAGTAATAAGAAGTCTTGTGTTATATCACAAGTGGGTAAATATGCCCACATCAAAAAAGACGGCTAATACAAGAAAGCAGCGGCGAAAGCAAAAATATGCTGGCCACTGCTTTGTATGTATTCCATAGCATGGAATTTCCTTACATTATTCCGTCGGTTTTCAGGGCTCATTTCAGCAGAAAGAACAATAGAAGTAATTTTTGCTTCGAAGTACTCGAGTGACTTACTAATACCTCTTGTTTGGCCTAACCTATTAAGGATTATCCACATATATTGTTTCAGGCATCGTATGCCAGCCCTATTGAAAGGGGGGTGAAGATATAAACTGCCTATTTGGATTGCTTCTTGGTAGCTTGTTCTGCGGTCGCGGCTGCGGTTGCGGATATGGTTGCGGATATGGTCGCGGATATGGTCGTGGTTGCGGTTGCGGCTGCGGACGCAGATGCGGCTGGTGGTGGTAAATATAAGCTTCTGATCGAATAACTGTCTGTTTTTGTAGGCGGTTATTTGTCAATCATTATGCGACTAGCGATATGGGGCGGCGGTCGTCCATTCTCCTGCGATCGTCGCCAAATAAGACCGGACTCGTCGAAGCCGGTCTTATTTGGAAAAGAGACGAAAAAAGAAAAAGTCAAGTCTTTCTATTGTTTGTGCTTTTTCTCTTCTTTTCCGACTTTTACCTTTTCATTTTCAGTTTTAGATTCCATGTTTTTTGGATTTTCTCGATTATAAATGCTACTGATTCCAGTTCTATAGAGATTAACAATTTCTACATTCTTTTTTTCTAGCTTTTCGTCCTCTGTCATATAGCTTCGCTCTTGCGTATCTATAAAGTCATGATATAGAATCAAAATTCTCACCTCGGTTCATTTTATGACTGATTTTCCATGATGTTCTACTGCTTGCCGTAAGTAGCAATCTAATAAGCGACAAGTACGTGTGTATGGGGCTTGATTATTTTTAGATGATGTACGGGGCGGCGTTGCGCTTTCTCCTCCGCAGCGTCGCCAATAAAAGTATCACCAGCCTCGTCGGATAGCCGAAGCTGGTGATTTTGGAGAAAGAAAAAATGAAAAAATCTATTTGAAAGCGCTTTCGCTGCCTTATGTGTTTATAGTAATCGATAATTATGAACATGTCGCTAATGGGCTGTGAAGTTATCGTAAACGGAGCTTTAAATTTACCCAAAAGGATGCCTTTAATTAGATGTCTCTGATTGCTTTATTATAATCAGTCAAAGAAAGAATAACATTTTCATCTTTAATTTTCTCGACCAAACTGTAAGAAGGCCCCTGTGCCTTTGGGTACAGGGGCCTTATAGTCATCTGGGTACTATTTACCTTGTAA
>Ga0070399_1001503_pt1 | contig 24197 bp, 19 predicted proteins | sample BioMet4_FD_61217 | JGI IMG/M metagenome (GOLD analysis project Ga0070399, IMG submission 61217) | Microbial communities from bioreactor (seeded with sewage sludge) at LBNL, California, USA - Biofuel metagenome 4 (version 1) | ecosystem: Engineered > Bioreactor > Anaerobic > Unclassified ... | reverse complement strand
GGCAGTACTGCCGGAATATTGCAGAATAGCGGCAATCGTGCGGATAATTTGAAGCATACTTACGATTATGCCAATTCTAAATGGGTATCAGCTTATGATGTCTATTTCAAGGATGAGCATACCCCAGTAGATATATACGGCTATTATCCTTATGGTTCGCCGTCTGATGTTAAATCGTATGATTTTGAAATCGCGAAGGATCAGTCGAAGTCGGCAGCGAATGGTATAATGGGAGGTTATGAAGCCAGTGATTTCTTGTGGGGGAAAGTCGAAAATGTAGCTCCTACAGATAAAGTGATACATCTTCCTATGTATCATAGGATGAGTAATGCTCGTATTACACTTGTAGAAGGAACGGGGTTCAGTAACGGACAATGGGCTAGTTTGAATAAGAATGTTATTATCGTTAACACAGTTCGCAAAACAAACATATCTCTCCCTTCAGGTTCTGTTACTCCTATTGGAACAGCTCCTTTAACTGGAACAATACCGTATAAGAATGGGGATGAGTTTCGCGCTATCGTTGCTCCGCAAAAGATATCTGCCAATACGCCATTATTTACCATAACAGTTGATGGTGTAAATTATACTTTCTCTAAGACTGATGTCTTTACCTATGAACAAGGGAAGATGCATAATTTTACCATTAAGGTTGATAAGAAAAGTGCGAGTGGACAGTATACATTTACTCTTGTCGATGAATCTATTACTGCTTGGTTGGCTGACAATATTTCGCACGACGGAACAGCAAAAGAATATGTTATCATTAACTGTCCTGAGGGAGGAAAGTTGAAAGAGTCTATTGTAGCAGCACATAAAGATTATACAAAGCTACAGAATCTAAAAATCACAGGAAATATATGTTCTGATGATTTCTATTTTATGAGAGATTCTATGAATCAATTGCAATCGCTGAATCTTAAGGAGGTTAATATTGTCAAAGGAAACTTTGAAGAATGGGGAAATGCCGATCCAAATAGAATTCCATGTGCTGCCTTTCGGTATAAGAAATCTCTTTTAAGAGTTGTTTTACCTGATAAATTAAATGCAATAGGAAACTATGCTTTTGAAGATTGTTCTTATCTTACTGGTTCTTTAAATATACCAGAAGGTGTTACAAAAATTGAAGGAAGTGCTTTTGCAGGATGTTCTTCTTTTAATGGTTCATTGACTCTTCCTTCTACATTAGAAGTATTAGGTAATACTGGTCAGGGGAGAGGCCCTTTTCAAGAATGTGGTTTTGTATGTGAACTAAAGTTGCCCGAAAAGCTGAAGTTTATAGGTTATGAATCATTTTGTGATTGTATTGGACTATATGGCGAATTGCATCTTCCTAGTAATTTGACTTATCTTGGCGCTGAAGCATTTGCAACTTGTAAGAATTTAAATGGTTCGATTGAAATACCTCAAGGAATAACTCAAATATTAGATAATACTTTTCGTGATTGTGGATTTAATGGAACTTTGCACTTGCATGACGGTATTACGGCTATTGGAGAATGCGCTTTCCGAGGTTGTCCTCTAAAAGGTCAATTAATCTTGCCGAAGAATCTAACTGTTATTTCAAAAGAAGTATTTTTAGGGTGTGATTTTTCCGGTGATCTTAAACTTCCTTCCAAATTAATTGCTATCGGGAATCAAGCCTTTCTTTATAATTCGCGACTTACGGGCATACTTGAGATTCCTGAACATGTCTTAAGTATTGGTGCAGGTGCTTTTGCTTATTGTCGTAGCATTGAAGGCCTTATTCTTCCCGCTGGACTTGAAAACATTCAATATCGTGATGATTGGGGAGATATTGGCGGAGCTTTTGCTATGTGTACAGGTATATCTTCAATCGTATGCAAGGGTAGTGAACCTTGTCATGTGCAACTTGGTGCTTTTAATGGGGTCCCTAAAGATAATTTTGCTGTTGAAGTTCCTGAAAGTTCTATTTCTCAATACAAAACTGCCGTTGGTTGGTCCGATTTCAAACGTATAGCTGCTCATCACGAATTATCTTGTCGCCCGTCGACGGCATGTGCTATTAATACAAAATGTACACGTTCTTTAGTTCTTAATGCTGAAGGTAATTGGACTGTAAAGAGCAAACCAGATTGGTGCTCTTTATCTCAGATTAGTGGCAGTTCGAAAGCTGATTTAACTTTGACAATTGATGAAATGGCTCGCGGCAGCAGTTCCCGCACAGGTAAGATAGTCTTTAAATTGTCGGATAAAGATTATACAGATACTTGTACCGTAACGCAATATAATTATGAATATGCAGAAGATCAAGTTATCGCATTGCAAAATCATTCAAAGGGTAATGGAGTGAATCTCGTATTTTTGGGCGATGGCTTCGATGCGAAAGATATCTCCGACGGGACATATATGAAAGATATCAAGTTGGAAGTAGAGAATTTCTTTTCGATAGAACCTTATAAGACTTATCGTAATTATTTCAATATCTATACTGCTATTCCTGTATCACCTGAAAGCGGAATCGGCACTGTCAATTCTATTAAATATGCTAAGTTTAATACTACCTTTACGGGTGGTGTCGGTCTGAAATGTGATTATGATGCTGCCTTTAAGTATGCTTTGAAGGTACCTACTGTGACTTCATCCAACTTGAATAAGTCGCTTATCATTATGATTCCCAACAGTACTGATTACGGTGGTATCTGTCAGATGTGGGATGATGGTTCGGCCATTGCTTTTTGTCCGTTGAGTACTTATGGCTATCCTTTGGACACAAGAGGTGTGATTCAACATGAGGCGGGTGGACATGGATTTGGTAAGTTGGCAGATGAATATATTTATCATAATGAATTCATCGATTTTTGCACATGTACTTGTTGTCCTCATGATGGAGCGATTAGATGGGCCCAATCTTTAGGTTGGTATCAAAATATATCTTTGAATGGCAAGATGCATGAGGTACCTTGGAGTCATCTGATCTTTGATAGTCGTTACAGTGATATAGTGGATATCTTTGAAGGTGCTTTCTATCATAATCGAGGTGTCTATCGTTCTGAAGCGAACAGTTGTATGAATAATGATGTTCCTTACTATAGTACAATCAGCAGGGAAGCAATTGTAAAACGAATCATGGACTACGCGGGTGAAACCTATACTTATGAAAAGTTTGTAGCCAACGACAGTCGTGCGGTCAATACTTCAGCCATGCGTACTCGTGCCATACAAGATCAATATAAGGGCTCTAATATTTCTACTGTACATCATGAGCCGATCATGCATAGAGGGCATCCATTAAAGAATATGCGTTAAACTCAAATATAGAGAATGATGAAAAAGATATTTTATATAATAATTGGCTGTTTCAGTATGATGTCTGTTTTAATTGGTTGTAGTAGTGATGAAGCTATAACATACGAACCTAATAAAATAATATTCGACATCTTTCATCCATCTGTTATTGCTAATTCAAAGGCGTTATCTCGCGCGTCGGAGACAGCTTTTGAAAAGGATGATAATGTGGGTGTATATATTTCTACTCATGGTTCACCGTTGCAGCTTGCTGGAAATTATACCAATAATGAAAAGATTATTTATGATGGTTCCAGTTGGACTCCTGCGCGTACCATCTATTGGGATAACGGCAAATATGATGTCTTCGCTTATTATCCTTATCTTTCTAGTATCTCATCGATTGAGGACTTGCCTTTCTCAGTGGCAACAGATCAGACAACTACTAAGAGTGGAACTACGTTAGGCGGATATGAGGCTAGTGATTTTCTTTTTGCTATTGATACAGCAGTCGTTGCCAGTAATGGTGCGGTGAAGCTTCAATTTAAACACCGAATGAGTAAGTTATTTGTCAGACTGATTAAAGGAGAAGATTATGAGGGAGATTTACCTGATGATGCTGAGGTATATATACATAACACGGTTACATCGGCTACTATTGATTTGAATCTGGGTGTTGTAACCCGTAATCAGTACGGTTCTACTCAATCTATTAAGGCAAAGCCAATGGGCAGTCATCAGTATGCTGCTATTATTGTTCCTCAACGTATCAGCTATTCTTTGCCTTTGATAGAAGTCGTAGCCAAAGGTGTATCTTATCTTTACGAAACTTCTTTCGTCTTTAAAGCAGGAGTACAGCATACGATATCGCTTGTGATTGATAAGAATCCTGAACAGGTGAAAATAGATTTAGGTGGAGAAATAGAGAATTGGAAATAGAGGACTGGTTAGTATACCCCTCTCATTGAGATATATTCGTATATCGAGAGGGGTATCTTTTAGATATAATGAGATGTTGAAACGTTTATTTATCATATTATTTTTAGGCTTTCTGCTTGTATCATGCAAGGATACTGGCAAGAAGATAGAAGGATATGCGTTTAAAACATCTGTAAATGGGAAATGGGGAATTGTTTCTGCTGATGGTACAACAGTATTGGTCCCCACTATTTACGATATGGAACCTTCTTGTGTTGTGAATGGCATGTTCACCGTTCCGGATAAGAATGGTTATTTTCAACTTTATAATATTAACAGACCTCAACAGCCTGTTACTTATAGGAAGTTTATCCGAATAGGATATTTCTTCGAAGATGTAACAATAGCACAGGAAGATTATCATTCTCCGATTTTGATTATCGATAAAAGTGGTAATACCGTTTCAGCTATTAACTATCCACAATATGATGTTGTTATAGCGCATAATTTTAGTGAAGGGAGAGCTCTCGTTGTAACGCGAGATAATAAATATGGTTTTATCGATACGAAAGGTACCTTTATTATTCCTCCTATATACGATTATGCTTACGATTTTCATGAAGGTAAATCGATTGTCGGCATAACTGATAAAGAAAGTAATACTTGCTACGAGGCAATAGATAAAAAAGGAAAGGTCTTAATACAATTTCAACAAAACAACATTCTTATTGACCAGTACTTCGGTGATGGATTGCTGATGTATAAGAGTCTTGATACGGGTTCGAATGGTTATCTGAATTCTAAAGGGGACAATGCATTATCTTTACCTAGTAATATAACAGATTGTTATCAATTTGAAGATGGCTATGCGGTCGTTCAGACAGATAAGGGATCGGGCTTGATTAATAAAAAAGGAGAAATCATTCTATCTCCTTCTTACGATGATGTATTTATAGCGGGTAATGATCGCCTTTTCCTCCAAAAAGGAGGTAAGTGGGCTTTATCGGATATGTCTGGTAAAATGCTATCCGAATTTATATATGATGAAGTCAATAAATTTAATTCTCATGGCTTGGCCGTTACATTTTGCAATGGCGAATTTCATTTGTTAGATATATCAGGTCGATTCGCCGGTAAACCGTATCTTCAATTGTCTGTTTCTCAGATAGCCCTTCATATCCAACCTGAAATATTTGTACGGGTTTTATCTGATAAAGAGTCTACTATAAAACATGAACAGGAGCCATCGTTACCTAATGATACAGCTTCTGATGTTATAAGGAAGGACTATAATGCTGTGCATCATCAGAATCCTCGTTCAACAAACTGGATACAAATAAGCAAGGAGAGTCCTTTTTACGAAGAAGCTCGGAAAGTCATCAATGGAAAACTAACAGAGATTGATGCGGATAACAGAAAGATTATTCTGAATTATGTTGAAAACCTAAGGTCTTCTTATACAACAAAAGACATTGATTTCCTCAATCAATTGTTTAGTGAGAATGCATTGATTGTCGTTGGTAATGTTGTCCGTACAGCATCTAAAGAAACCGGTTATCTTTCACCTGCACAAGTCACTTACAATGTTCATAGCAAACAAGAATATCTCTCTAAACTTAAACTAGTCTTCAAATCGAATAAGTCTATCGATGTAAGATTCAGTAACTTCCATATCATGCGTCATCCAACTATGGCAGGTATCTATGGAGTTACTCTGAGGCAAAAATATACATCCGACCGCTATTCAGATGATGGCTATCTCTTTTTATTATGGGATTTCCGTAACGAAGCGGAACCCAAGATACATGTTCGTACCTGGCAACCTTACATGACGGATAATAGAACACCTCTTTCCGAAGAGTCTGTTTTCAGCATTCGTAATTTTAATCTGCAATGAATAAACACGTCAAAATATTATTGTTCCTCTTTTTGCTCTCTGTAAATGCTGACTTCGTTTACGGTCAGCAGTTTACAGTCTCTTCTTTTCGTATGCTTCCGAATGATATCAGTGCTTACATCAATCCAATACGCGATTTGAATAATGAGGCATGTGCTTTAATAAAAGTAGTTGGAAGTAAAGATTTCGTTTTTTCTTCCCCTTTGGGTATTGTCAAGAGAAAGAATGAAGTTGGCGAGACCTGGATTTATCTTCCTCGCGGTACAGTTTATATCACGATCAAACATCCGCAATGGGGCATCCTGAGGGATTATCATTTACCCTCTGTCTTGGAATCACGTATGACGTACGAAATGGTTCTTTCCGAACCGCCTTCTGATATTTCTTTAATCAATTCTAAGATGAGGAATGTTTATTCTCGTATTGATACGGCTTTGCGTATACCTTCTAAGGCGGAAAAGATGAAGAAGGTGCATATTGCTCAACCTCTACAATTCATCTCTCTACTATCCGTTGGATTGCATAGTGGCGGACCGTCGTATGGTTTATCTTTTGCCATCATGCGGCGCCATGGTGCATACGTTCATTTTCAAACCGATTTTAAGTCGTCGCCAACTGTTATAGGAGAATGTGATAAGGATGGAAACATCAATAATTCATCCGATGCACCTTATTACAGTGGTAACACAAAGAATTCTCGGTATTTGATTTTTGGCGGCGCAATACATCGATGGACTACTTTATTATATACTTATGAAGGATTAGGATATGGTAAACGAACATTGGCATGGGAAAAGTCTGATGGAGATTATTTGCGCAATACACATTATTCCGCGAAGGGATTATCTGCAGAAGTAGGAGCGATGACACAATATAAATCGTTATTTTTATCAGCAGGCATGATGTCAATCGTATTCAAATACTGGGAGCCGATACTTTCAATCGGATATAAATTCTGAACTCTATGATAAGAAATCAACTTCATTACATATTGTTCATTTGCGGTATATTTTTATTATCGGTTTTTAATTCATGTACAGAAACCGATCCCAAGAGTTTAGTGCCGGCTATCGTCTTCAATTCTCCTTCGGATATTACGCGTAATTCAGCTGTTATATCAGGAACTGTTAGTCAAAGCGGAAACGAGAAGATTACTTCATTATTATTAAGATATGGTGATACTCCTGATATGAAAAATAATATAACGTTGCCTGCTCGATTCGGTGAAGTAAGAGATACATTAAGTCAGTTAACAGCCAATACACAATATTATTATAGTCTGCTTGTCGGCAATTTAAGTTCTAAGGTGCAAAGTGAAACCAATTCTTTTACTACACAGCCGAATTCTAAACCTCTCCTTGGCACTCTTAAATTGTTAAGTCAAGGTCCTCTTAGTGTTATACTCGAATTCAATATTATTGATGATGGAGGAGAAGCATTACAGAAGATCGGTGTTTATTATCAAACTAAGAACGGTCAGGAGGTTAATCTCCCCGTAACTATTGGTACAGATTTTACAATTAATGTACGGATTGGGAATTTAAGTCCGTCTACGACTTATACTGTTCAAGCGTATGCCTCTAATACTTCTGGTGAATCGAGAAGTACATCTATCAGCTTTACTACTGGCACTGCTTTCATCGTTACGAGTGGCGGAATGTTAGGCGAACTTATAGGTAATGATGATAAGTACACCTATACATCTATTGCCGTTTCTGGACCTTTGAACGGTACAGATCTTCGTTTTTTACGTGATATGACAGGGAAAGATATAGATAATAGAGATACGAATGGTAAATTAAATGCAATTGACTTGTCTGATGCTTCTATTGTGAGCGGTGGATTGAGTTATAATGGTTCCCATTACACTTCACCAGATACACTGGGTTATGGGGTGTTCAAAGATTGCTCTCATCTTCAGAAATTAGTGTTGCCTGATAACCTCAAAGCATTAGAAGAAAATGCGCTTATCAATTGTTCTTCATTAACATCTTTACAAATCCCTACATCTACGGCTTATGTTCAGCCTTCTTTGGGGTGCAGTTCCTTGTCATCTATAACGGTTCTCAGTACGAATACTAATTTTTCAAGCAAAGATGGAGTATTATACGACAAAGGATACACCAAACTCATTTGGTTTCCATTGGGTAAAACGGGAGATTTTTCTATACCTTCATCAGTGAAAAGCTTAATTAAAGGTGCTTTTATTGGTTGTAAGTTTAAGCAGATAGTATTACCCGATGCTGTTGAAATCATACCAAGTTCAATATTTCAAGATTGTACCTCTTTGACTTCTGTTACCCTGGGCTCGTCGACAGATTATCTTTCTGATTATTGTTTTAGCGGTTGTCCTTTGAAACAATTATATGTAAAGGCTAAGGTACCGCCCGTATGTGTGTCGAATACTTTTGCTGGTGTCGATAATATTTATTCTACTTGCGTTCTGTATGTTCCTTCGGGAAGCAAGTCGTTGTATCAGACTTCTTCATCGTGGAGTAAGTTTGAAACAATCAAAGAATTTTAATTTATTCTTATAAGTTCATCATACTTTAATTTTTCATTCTTCTTTATATTCACTTTCTTCATATTTTAAATCTTCGTTCTTCTCCTGGTGAGAAGAATGAAGATATAAAAGCAGATGCAGTCGCGAGGTCTTCTTTGTAACTTTCTTCTCCTGGTGAGAAGAAAGTGAAGTAAAGAGATTCAGCCGGGAGCTCTTCTTTGTCACTTTCTTCACGCGGGGTGAAGAAAGTGAATTAAAGGAGAAGAATGAAGGTAAAAGGGATGAAGAAAGTGAAGTAAAGTTAGAAGAAACGAAGAACATTACCAACTTACCGGTTATTAGTGCGGAACTTAGACATTAATTCATTTACAGCATTCACCAATAGCATATACTGTTTCTTATAGCTAGAAGATGATTTTTGCTCTTGCAACGGATAATCTTTATCTAATACTGACGTTAAAGCATTCATCAGTTGTGTGCTGTCGTTCTTTAGTTGAACTTCATTGAATCCTTTCTGTTGAATTGTTCGCGTTATTCGTACTGACTCTTTAGATAATATTCGTCGGCACTGACTATTCATGGTTATATTGCCGTATGAGATAGACGCAACTGGCACATTCTGATCATTTCGATGTATTATGATCGTGTACATGCTCCAGCAAAATACTGATAAGAAGAAGCAAACGACGGCAATCTTAGTTCCTTTTATAAAAGTATCATGTTTGCTGTTAAGTGCATTGATTACGGCTTGTGCCGATGGATACCTTTTATACTTGTCTTGTTGTGTGCATTTGCGTGAGATAACGGCCAATTTATGGTTGTTGAGCTTTAATGTCATTTCCCCCATAATGATGCCCAATGAATATATGTCTATTCTAGGATCTAGTGATACAGACTCATTCTTTGCCTCCGGAGCGATATAGTAACGAGAGCCCGCAGGTTGTTTCAGAATACTATAGTTGTCACTATCAGACAATCCGAAATCAATTAACTTGACGCTATTGCCATTATGGGTAATTAAAATATTAATAGGCTTCAAATCCCGATGAACGATTTGCTTGTTGTGCATGTATTGCAATGCCTCACATATCTGTATGCAGATGCTTAAAGCCAATTCGTTGGTAAGTTTGCCTTGTTCCATGAATTGTTTTAATGTAATGCCGTCTACGTATTCCATTACAATATAATGGCCGATATCCTTGTTCTCTTCCCAGCTGACGGTATGGCAAATATGTACGTGATCTAATTGAATACCGATATCAAACTCTTTCTTTAGCAGTTGTTCGTAAAAGGGATTGCCGACGAATTCAACTTTCAGCGCCTTTGCTATATACCTCTTTCCGAAACGTTGACAGCGAAACAATCGGCTGAAGCCGGATTGTGAGCAATATATTTCTTCCATGGGGGTTACTTGTGGGCTGATTGTCTCTTCGGTAATGTCACCGATGAATCCCGAAGATTCTGAATTGTCATTCATGTTTCAGACACGTTAATAAGGTGAGCCCACCATTTCTGCCAGCAATAAATGGAGGCGTTTGCTTGCCGTCCCTCAAGATATAGGGTATTAATAAAGGCTGTCCTTTAAGGAATGTAGAAGCCACAAAACTATCGCCCACTTCAAATTTAGACTGTTCGGAAAGCAACACTTCAAAGTTTGATTCTCCCTTATATAATAATTTTACATATCTGTTCGGTGCCCATCCGATTTCTATCTCATCCCCAATGTTCAAATCTTTCGATAGCAATTGTTGAGCTGTGAAAAAGGAAGAATTATAAGCCGTACTCGTTTTAAGAAAGTTGCTAAAGTCGTTAAAACTCTCATATCCCAAGTAAATCGACAATAAATCGAGCGTATGCATTCGTGGCTCATGAACATCATTGACATATCCCCACATACGTTTGATAGTCGATGCAGATATTTCATAGCCTATTGTTTTCTTCAGATGATATGAAAATTCTTCAAAATCCGTCGTAGTAAATAACGATTTATGATACTTTGCTTCTACTAGCCTGAGAAGTTCATTTATTTCGGGTTTGAATACATTCATCTTTTATCAGTCTTTATGGTGATAATTATCTCTACAAAAATACGCTAATTTGATAAAAATACAAGAGAAGTAGGAAAAAAAACGATTGAATTAGTTTAATTTTCTATATTGTTGTGGCGTTATGCCCGTATGTTTCTTAAAATATCTACAGAAGAAAGAGAAATTGGCGAAGTTATATTCCCAAGCTATTTCTTTAATAGATGCTTGAGAATTACGTAGCAGGAGTTTGATTTGTAGCACCGTATAGTGGTCGATAATGACTTTCGACGAAAGGCGGGCACATTTGTGTGAGATGCTATTCAGATGTTTCGGTGTAATATTCAATAACGATGCATAGAAGGCTACATCACGCGACTTCTTATAATTTCTATCAATTAGCATATTAAAACGTTGGAACAGTTCACGTGTCCTGGGTGAGACCGTATCATCATCGTTAGTATTAGGATGTCGTACCAGGTAGTCATAGTAACCCAAGAAATAACCTTTGAGCTGAAGCAATACCAATTGGGAAAGACACGTACAATCGTCTTGAGTAAAGTATAACGAAAGCGTAGCGAACATCAGCTGAATCAGTTTGCAGGGAACAGGAGAATCCGTTTGGCATCTATCTTTTCGTAGCGAGTCGTATACAGTCGATTCTATTTGCAGACTAGCTTCTCGTAGCATGGCAGGAGTATAGCATAATGCTCTCACTGTGAAATCAGCAGATGTAGTCGTCAATAGTACCACATCATTAGGAAATAGAATCAGCACTGAATGAAAAGTAAGTTGGTAAGTCTTAAAATTAACTGTGATAGAAGAATTGCCGCTTTCGCATATCAATATTACCCCGTAATTTAATATGCAAGCTTCCTTCTGCCATTCTTCGAATGACGTAGTGAGGAGCTGTACCTCTTCGTTTTTGAATGTATAATTTACTTCTCGCACTTATTACTTTTTGAATACAAAAATAAGAAGAATTGATATAAAAACACTTTTTTAGGTTCGAAAAGTGTCATTATTGACGTGTTTTGTATAGCGCTCATGATATAAAACCAACGTAATTTTGCGTCAGTAAAAAGATATGTAATCAAGAATGATAAAAAGAATTTTAAGTATGACGCTCTCAATAGTGATTGGCTGCGTCACGAATTGTTTATTGGCTCAAGAAAGTACTATCAAGCAACAACTGACTATCGACCGTCTGTTTGAGTTGATCGAATTAAACAGCAAATCGCTTACCGTGCAGAAATCCGGTACTGATATTGCTCAGCAAGCATTATTATCGGCTAAATCAGATAGATTACCCGATATTGATACGCAACTCTCCATGAGTTATTTGGGTAATGGTTTTACCACTAAACGCAATTTTACAGAATTCACCCAAGCGCCCATACCACATTTCGGAAACAATTTTGTTTTGGAGGCATCACAAGTCATATATTCAGGAGGGGCGATATCAAACAATATACAACTTTCTCAATTGGCTTATCAGCAATCGCAAATTGCAGTTCAGCAGAGTCGTGAACAACTCCGATTCCTATTGTTGAGCCAATATCTGGAATTGTTTAAGTTGGATAATCAGATAAAAGTTTATAATCAGAATATCGCACTGACAGATAAACTGATTAAACAAGTGCACGCTAAGCAAGAGCAGGGAGCGGCATTGAAGAATGACGTCACCCGCTATGAACTTCAAAAGAAAGAATTAGAATTGAGCTTATTGAAATTAAATAATCTACGACTTGTCCAGAACCATCAGTTGTGTACCTCATTAAGTATTCCCTATACTACCTGTATAGAACCCGACACGACCCTTATAGATAAACTATATGCCCAGGATGGAGAACAATATTGGAAGACACATGCTTCGGTTACCTCACCGGCTATAAAACAAGCAGCCATCACTATAGATATGGCAAAGACAAAAGTTAAGATAGTTCAGTCCGATTTATTGCCAAAGATATCTCTTGTCGCTGCCGATCATTTCGATGGACCTATCACTATTGAAGTACCGCCCATTAACCGCAATTTCAATTATTGGTATTTAGGAGTTGGCATAAAATATTCCTTGTCATCTCTCTTTAAGAGCAATAAGAGAATCAGTCAGGCAAAATATGCTGTTAATCAATCGCAGATAAGTAAATCGGCAGTAGCAGATGAGGTCTCTAATGCAGTGCAAGAAGGATACGTTTTATACATGCAATCGTATTCCGATTGGCATACCCAGCAAAAGAGTGTAGAGCTAGCTCGTCAGAATTATGTGATTGTCAACGAAAGATATCTCAATCAGTTGGCATTGATTACCGACATGCTTGATGCTTCCAATATCCGCTTGTCGGCAGAACTGCAAGAGGTGAATGCAAGGATTAGCATCGTATACAACTATTATAAAATGAAATATTTATCAGGAACGCTTTAATTGTTTGAATATATGAATACGAGAAAGAAAATTAAATTGATATATAACGCTATTGTTGTCGTATTGTTGTTATTGTTTTTAGGTTATGTTTGCAGCAGGTTCGTCCATATCGGACATTACGAGTATACCGATGATGCACAGGTAAGGCGTCATGTAACACCTATCAATACCCGAATACAAGGTTTTATTAAGCAGATATATTTCGAAGAATACCAACAAGTGCATAAAGGAGATACATTGGTGGTTATAGAAGATGCCGAATACAGATTGCGTTTGGCGCAGGCCGAAGCAGATTTAAGTAATGCCATTTCGGGAACATCAGTAACTTCGGCTGCGGTGAATACCTCACGCAGTAATATTCAAGTCGTCGATGCCGGTATAAAAGAAGCTCGCGCAAATATGGAAAATGCAGAACGTGATTATCAGCGATACCAAGCACTGTTGAAGAAAGAGGCAGTCACCACTCAGCAATTCGATAAGGTTCGGACAACTTACGAAATGGCGAAAGCACATTATGAACAAATAGCCGGACAGCGTCGTACGACTTCTTTAATGACCACCGAACAGTCCCGTCGTTTGGGGCAGAATTCAGCTTCGGTAAAACTGGCAAGAGCAGCCATCGACTTGGCTCGTCTGAACTTGTCGTATACAGTGATTGTAGCAACTTGTGATGGCGTGATGGGCAGAAAAGATATTCATGAAGGACAGTTGGTACAGCCCGGTCAGCAATTGGCCGATATTGTCGATTCACACGATGTGTGGGTAATTGCCGATTATCGAGAGACACAGATGTCGCATATACAACCTGGCAATGAAGTCGAGATTACGGCCGATGCCATACCGCATATCAAATATCATGGCAAGGTACAATCTATTTCGGATGCCACGGGAGCAGCATATTCTTCGGTACCACAAGATAATGCGACAGGCAATTTTGTTAAGGTTGAGCAACGAGTACCCGTACGTATTAGACTGGCCAACAATTCAGAAAGCGAAATGCAGCAGTTGCGGGCAGGGCTGAATGTAGAATGTAAAGTCGTTTACTAGCCTATGACAGCACATATTATGCAGGGCAAAATACAGATGCCCTTGTTTCGCGATTTCGTGCCCGACTTTATCCGTCCTTGGCTCTATCTGTTTTTCGCCTTCGTCTTCCAGCTTTCCGATGCAGTTTATCTTGTCTCTGCAAATGCGATGGCGAGCACAACACCGCTCACTCATGAAGATGTGATGATGTGCGGCTACTTTGCTCTGGTAGGAGTGAACATGCCTTTTCCGCTCTTCTTCCGTCTCAAATTCCGTTTTAAGAATAAACAGATGCTGCTTGCTTGCGCACTCTGTATACTCGTCTGCAATATCTTATCGCTATACACTTGTTCGTTGCCGTTGTTGTGTATCATGTGCTATCTTGCAGGTTTCTGCAAACTATGGGGAACCTTCGAATGTATGTCGAATATCCAACTGTGGCTCACTCCTGAACGCGACTTCAGTATATTCTTTCCATTCCTTTATATTCTCGTCTTGGGCGATATTCAATGTTCGGAATTCTTAGGGACCTATATAGATTTTTATTATACCTGGCAATATATGCACTATGCGCTGATCGTTTTGTTGCTCATCGTGGTGCTTATACTGACCACTTCCACCAAGATGTTCCATTTCATGAAGCCGATGCCTTTGTATGGAGTCGACTGGCTAGGCGGTTTCCTTTGGTCTGCTTTTTTGCTCGACTTGATATATATCTGTAATTATGGCGAGTATTACAACTGGTGCGATAGTCCTAAGATTCGTTTGGCGCTCATCGCTGCTTTTATCATCGGCTACTTCTGTATCCAGCGGATGCTGCATATACGACATCCTTTCATATCTCCGGCATCATGGAAATATAAGAACCTATGGTTCCTATTAATCTTATTTTCTGTTTCCGAACTATTGGCAGCATCCCCCAATGTGCTTCAGAACACATTGGTAGAAGGCATACTGCATATCGATGCCTTGCATGTAGCAAATTTCAGTATCTTCATGATAATAGGCATTGTCGTAGGCTGCTTCTTTACCCTGATATGGGTAAACTATTTCCATCTGTCGTATATCAAACTTCTCTTTTTAGGTTTCGCTGCTTTAGTTATGTATCAGATATGTCTGTATTTTCTCATCTCTCCCGATATCAAGGTTCAGCAAATTTATATGCCAACCTTCCTGCGAAGCTTCGGCTATACCATTGTGTTCTGTGCGCTTACTATCTATCTGGAAGAAATGATGCCCTTTGAACACTTCTTCCATGGTTTGTTTATCATTGGCATTATCCGCACAGGTCTGGGTGCAGCAGCAGGCACAGCCTTATATAGTTATGGCTTGCGCTATTATATAGCAGACAACATTGCCAGAGTTGGGTTTAGTAGAGCCAACGACTTTATGCAACATATTACGCTCGTCAGTGTGAAACAATTGTTTGGCTGGTCGGCTCTATTTGGTTGTGGCTTCACGTTGTTGCTCTTGCTGTTCGATGTTCCTCCTGTACGTTATACTTTGAAAAAGATTCCGTATTGGAATGTCATAGGGCGGCAGATGAAGAAAGAATTAAAGAAAATAGTATGATGAGCATCATTATCCTGAAGGATGATTATGAAATCATGCTCAGTATACGCTCTTTCATATAATCTCTCATTTCGCTGTAACGCAATCTATGTTCACCGGGGAACCAGTCAGCATTTGTATAATACAGATGATACTCGTCGTAGCAATGTACTAAAGGATCATGTTCTCCGAAGTAAGCGAAGGTGTTTTTAATGTCGAAGGCAGTGATATCCTCGAACTGATGCTTTTCCATCTCTTCGTACTGCTCACACAATTGAGGAGTGTTTTCGTAGGTCTTCGCGCCATCCTCTCTGGGTTGTAAGAATTCGACTGTCCCAAGGTTCTGCCGCATGATTTCGGATACATGGAATGCCGGATTTACAAGCATTTTCTTATACCCATGCATTTGCTGTGCAAACATGCCTCCCATTGATGTGCCAATAATTAAATCGGGCTGTTCCTTTTCACAAAGTTCTCTAAGCATCGACAATGCTTCGAAAGGTTGTATAGGAATGTCGGGCGCAATGACATCCATCGTTTTGAACAATCTGCGGATGTTTTTGGCTGTCGGCGTTGCTCCCGATGATGACAAGCCATGAAAATACAATATTTTCTTATTCATTTTTTGCTCTAATTTGTTTCACTTGTTGTATGAAATTCTCTATACTGGTATCGTCTCCATTATAAAAGGTATGAAGCGTATGAAAGGGGCTCCCATTGATGAATTTAAAAGAACCTATTGCCCAATCTTTCTCTGTTTCCATTTCAAAGGTATAATAATTACATTCTCTAGTAGTATCGTTCACATAGACCAATCCATATAAAGCGTCGGGGCTTGCAATAGGATAAGGAAATTCATAACAGATAGCAATATGGTTATCATCAGCATTATTGACTGTTATCTTTGGCTGGTTCCAATCGAGCATCATTCCTATTTCTTCATAATGCGACTCAGCAAATTTTATAAAGTATTTCTTGTCCATAAGCTTTTCCAGCGTGATCTCCTTCTTCTTATACTTCTCTATCAAAGTAGGTAGAATGAAATATTCAATGCCATAACGATTGATAAACGGTTCTTTATTTTCTCGGTGAAATAGATTCATTATTCCCATATTTGTTATATTTTAGTTTCTGCAAATGTACACTTTCTTCCAATAATACTTCTCAATAATTCTCATTTACCATCAAAAAGTATATATGGACAAAATCTGAATATAAAGTGTTTGCACTGTTAGAAAATTTGTCCATAACAACATTATTGGCTGTTTCGAGATTAATTTATGTTGAAACAAACAACTTGTTTTATTTTTGCCAACAAAATAATATAAATTCTTATAAAACAATGTGACAATGACTGGCATAGACAATTCTCGCAAAGTGTATTCAGCACTTATGTACTTAAGTAATAAATCGTCTGATACACAACTCGGCTCCGATTTCTGGAACGATAAAGAAGTGAAGGCGGCATTACAAGCAGTTAAGCGACATTTCCCGTTCAGTGAACGACAAGTCGTATTGTTCTCCCTGGTTTGTGCTTTTACATTGGGCAGGGGTGGAGCTTATCTTCAGGATATAGGTTCTAAACTCAATGTCAATCCTTTCGAATTGTTCGGATTGGGGAAGGATTTGGATTTACTTGTCGAAAAAGGATTTGTTTCTATCCGCCTCGTCAGTGAAGGGCGCAATGTTCATGAATATTATGTCGATGAACGATTACTTATCGATCTGTTCGATGCCACAACCGACGAATCGCAGAATGTTGTCCATCCTCTTCCGCAGGAATCGCGCAGTGATATGACGTTGATATTGCCGGATTCTATTGAAGGCGAAGAATTAATATATCCTGATGAAACGAAGAAAGAAGTACAATGTATCGATGCCTTGATGTCGAAGAAAAATCTGTTTGATATGTCCCGACCGCTCAAATTATCCTCTTTATTGGACACGCTCAGGGTGTTATTTTATGGAGGGCCCGGTATGGGGAAAACGGCAACAGCGTTGCAATTATGTAAGATGACAGGCAGGAGTGTCGTCATGCTTAATCTTGCTCTTAACTATGAAACGCGTTTCGCCAACGATTCAAAGATACTTGAAGATTTGTTTGTAGGATATCAAAAGTTGACCGTGAAGATGAAGCCGACACCTGTTCTGTTGATTACTCATTTAGAGTATATGTATTCTCATTCTTCTGACAGGAATTCAATTTTACGCGAAGGCTATTTTCATCAGTTATTAAACACTTGTCATGGAATCGTTATCTGTACGATAAACACGGAAGATGATAAACTGCCCGTCTTTTCTCTTTGCCCTTATCAGATTCATTTCCTCGAGCCCGATAAGAAGACAAAGGAAGCACTCTTGAAATTAAAGTTAGGAAAATATCTCGACGATGATGATTTCGTAGATAAAGCCTCTAATTACAGCATCAACGGCAACATGTTGAATGTAGTTTTACGTAAGTTAGAGGCTTATGATTCTATCAATCAGCGGCCGACTCGACTTGAAATCGAAAAGACGATTCGCCGGTTGACCCAATGACTCGTTTGCTGTTGTCACCTTACATAACGTCTGTAGAACTCATCTTCGATATCTATATATTCTTTAGGTAGTCTCTTCTTCATTTCCGATAGGATAGTTGGCGGAACACCATGGTAATATGCCTCGGCAATTCCTCCCGTGATGCAAGCCAATGTGTCACTGTCGCCGCCCAAAGAGATAGCGTTACGCATGGCATCTTCAAAGTCGTTGCTATCCAAAAATGCGATGATAGCCTGTGGAACTGTATTTTGACACGATTCATCGAACGTATAGTAAGGACGGATTTCATCGCATGTCAGTGACAAATCATAATCAAACTCCTGCGTGATAATACTTTTGATTTCCGCCTTGCTCTTACCCTTTCGTGCCAAGAGGATGGCATAAGCAGTAGCTTCTGCACCGTTCATACCTTCCTTATGGTTGTGGGTTACCGCTGCCGACATTCTGGCAATTCTCCTTACTTCTGCAGCGTCGTCGCTTATCCATCCCGTAGCACTGGCACGCATCGCCGAACCATTTCCCCAGCTGTTATAAGGCAGGGGGTTGTCGTTTATTAGCCAAGCACTAAAACGATAGCCATATCCTCGATTGGGATCCCTACGACCGAAATCTTGCATAATACTTGCCAAGACGTTTGTCGACAAGTCGTTGGCATTTTCCCCTAACAGCCATTTCATGACAGCAACAGTCATTACCGTATCGTCAGTATAATAAGCATCCGCATCAAATAGAGTGAAATCTTTTGTCTTGATATTGTTGAATTCGTATATCGAACCAATTATGTCGCCTGCTATTGCTCCATACATCTTGTTACTAGTTTTATTAATTAATGTTGTTATTAGCGCATCATCCTAATTGAAGTAGGTGACGGATTTACTTTTCCCAATACGTATTATGACACAGAACGTAGACGGAAGCGTTTTTAGGACCCATGTGTTTCATGAACGGCTTGGGCGATGAACATAATTCCCGCATTCTGCGAACGGCAGTACCATAGGTGAAGTTCATCAATAAGCGGAACTCACGCATAGTGATACAATCGTTATCTTCGAAGAAGTCGAGCAGTCGCTGATACATCTCATCTTCGGATACCGGCAATGAATGTTCGTTTGCCTGAGCACGAGAGAAGTGAATCTTCTCTTTCACCCGCTTCATGAGTCGTTCCGTAGGCCGATAATTTACACCGGCCAGCTTCACTTTCGTGGCATTCATCTCCTTAGGATTGTCCACACTCGGCGCCTTAATCGAAGGAGTAAAACTGCCAAGCTCACCGAGGCACACCCGATGACCCGACGATAAATCGGTGGCAAGTAAGTCGCATAACCCGTCCATCACTGCGTCGATATCACCTCCTGTCACTGATGAAGATTCACATAACCTGCGCTTCACCTCGTCGTATGTTATTTCCATCGGCTTCGTGAGGCGTACATGATAACGTTTTTTTGAAGTGTTGTAACTTGGATTTTCGTACAAGTCGTAAACTATTTCTCCCATAAAAGATTGATTTTAAGTTATTTTACAATTCATTCATTCACAAAGGTGAGCGAATAAACTCACCAAGGTGAGTTAACCTAACCACACTCGTGAGTGACTAAACTCACAAAGGTGAACGAATACTTTTCTAAGTACAAAGATACGAATTCTTATTGAATAAATAAAACTTTTATAAGCGTGATTTCGCCGTTTATGTCACTTTCATAGGGGGTATTGCAATCGCTTCTTCCGCACGCTATCTTTGCGCCCTCAATTGCACTGCAGGGCATTGAAAAGAATATTATTTATTAATTAAAAAACTATGTAATATGAAAAGCTTAAGTAAAAAAGAGAACGATGTGAATAAATTGAAAGTGATTATGCTCCGTTTGGAGGAGTTCCTCGAATCCAAATACGATTTTCGGTATAACACCCTCGACAATCGTTATGAATATCGGTTGAAAGATTCGGAAAACGACTTTCAAGTGATTTGTGAACGTGATATTAATCAGATAACGTTAGAGGCGATGAAAGCCAATACCGGTTGTTTGGATCGGGATGTGTACCGATATATTCATTCCAAGAGTGTGAAAGACTACCATCCTGTTCGTGAGTATGTGAATGCTCTGCCTGAATGGGACAGGAGGGACCGTGTCACTTTTGTGGCTGAACGTATTAATCATAACCGCACATGGGTGGCACATTTCCATCGTTGGATGCTGGGGATGGTGGCTCAGTGGATGGGTATCGATATGCGATATGGCAACTGTCTGATGCCCATCCTCATCAGTACGAGGCAAGGACTTAAGAAGAGCACGTTCTGCGAATGTCTGTTGCCGCCCGTTCTTAGGAAATATTATCTGGACGATTTCGACATTCACTCTCGCAGCAATGTCGATTCTAAGTTGGCAAAGTTTGCTCTTATCAACGTGGATGAAATATATCGTTTCAGCAAGCAGAAGATGGAGCGCCTGAAGAATATACTGCAGATGGCGAGTGTAAAGATGAAGAAATCGGGCAGCAGCGAATATGAAGCTCTGCCCCGACTGGCTTCGTTCATTGCCACCACCAACTATCGGGAGGTGATAACCGATCCTACTGGCTCACGCAGGGAACTCCCTGCCGAGTTGGAAACGCGTATCCGTAATCTGAGTATCAACTATCTTCAGCTTTATGCCCAACTGAAGCATGAGTTGTTGCACAAACGACGATATTGGCTCACACCTGCAGAAGAAAGGCGGCTAGTTGTTCACAACAAAGCCTATACGCGTCGCCCTGTCGAAGAGTCGGTGTTCTTCGAGTGTTTCCGTTTGCCTCAAGAAGGAGAAAAGGCCGATCATCTGTCGTTGACTCAGATATACGAGGCGATGAAAAGGAAAAGTCCTGCTGCCATGCGCGACATCAGCATGAGTACCTTCGGCGAACATCTGGCGATGATAGGAGTTCAGAAAAATAGGGGTCACGCGTTCAATGAATATCGCGTTGTGAGAATACCGTAGCCTCTTTTTCAGCCTTTTCGTTTGTAAAGTATTTGTACTGTTTGAAGATAAGCACTTCACAGTCAAATACTTTATGCGTATACCCCCAGTGACAAAGCTCCCTAGAATTATTTTTCGGTATGAACCATTATGAACTTGATTTTATTAAAATATGTAAATAGATTTGTATCTTGATGAAAAGACCGAACAATAAATCAATAACTATTTTTCAAAATATGAAAACATTAAAACTCCTTATTTTATTATTAATCTTTCCGATAGAAATGGCTTTTTCCCAACGGGAAAGGAATTATATTTATCTGTTTGACTGTACTCAGTCAATGATTTATCAGGTAAATATCTGGTCACAGACAAAGCAGTATCTGAAGGACGATATTATGAAATTATCTCCCACATCAACTGTTTCGATTGTTCCTTTTCAAAACAACTCCTTTCCTGTCGTTTCATTTGTTCGTTCTCATTTCAAATGGGAGGATGTAGAGAAAAAGCTTGATGAATATATCAAAAGCAAGTCTGGTACGAATATTTGTGCTGCTTGGGATATGGGACTTAAGTATCTCGATAAGAACAAGGATAATTATTTTATGTTGTTGACTGATGGCAATGATACATTTTCGGGAATGACGAATGTTTGTAAACGTATCAATGATTGGTGTGGCAAGTATAAAAACAGTTATGCATTCTATGTGATGCTTACGCCAAGTGCCCGTAATCCTGAATTGACATCTGCAATAAACTCTTGTCAGACTTCTGTTTTTATGATTGATGCTAATGGTCATCCAAAACCCTTTGGCGCTTTCACTCCGAATACGATTAATTTGAGTACGCTCGACTTACGTCCGCGTATTCTTTCGTTTTCGGCCAGTGGTGAATATAGTGCTAAAGCTGTTACCAACGATCCTTTATTTAATGTGCAACTGTTAGGCAATATAAAAGATGGTAAGGTAACCATCAAGGCTTCACCAAAAGGGTCTTTACAAACTCTCTTTCAGCAATTAGTAGGAAAAGATTCCTACACCTTTACCGCTTCTATACTGACGGACACTAATAAGATTAAGATTATTAATCCGACTCTATCGATAACTGTTTCAAACAAACCTGAAAGAGTATTAAATATCCTCTCTGATGAACCTGATTTAGGTAAAGCCAAATATTACAAGTCGTTCTTGTTCTGGAAAGAAAGGAAACAAGATACTTTGTCAGTCGATTTGAAGGCTGTCTTTAATGCCGAAGCTTGCAAGGTCCATTCTTCTGTCGTATTAAAATGTGCTTCTAGTGACGGAAAACAGGGCTTCACTATTCTATACAATGGCAAAGCTATTAAAGACAGCTTGATTACATTCAATGCTGGTGCTACTCCAAGTATTCTGTCTGTCATCTTCGATAAAGATTCGAAAACTGGCAAGCGTTATTTCACCCTTACACCCGTAGAAGGTAGCATCAATCAATTGGAGCGGATTAATGATAATCCGGCAATTGATTATGTATTGACATTGAGAGCACATTATGATGTAGATATGAATCCACTTTTAATAATTTCTATGTGGATAGGAATAATATTAGTTGCTTTCTTGTTAGTTTGGTTTATAATGGTGAGGCCATATTTTGATAAATTCAAATGTCATAGTATTTCTCTTACTATTGGTGACAAAATTTATTCACCACGACTTTATGGAAAACATCTTATTAAAATTACCAATGATAAGAAAGAAAGTCAATCCTTTTTCAATCGATTATTTATGGGTGAAAAAGTGATTATCATTAATGAATATGTAGACGGAATTATAACTATTGAACCTAAAAAAAGAAGCGGTAAGATATGTTATGATCGTAAATGTTTCGACTTAAATCCTACAGATAGAGAATTACTTATTGGTACAGAATATCAATTAATTAATTCTAACAGTAATACAAATATTATTTCATTTAAATTAAATTAAAAATATTATGGCAACTAAAATTAGAAGGTCACTCTTCATCGGCCTAGGAGGAACTGGGATGAAGACTTTGTTACAAACAAAAAAAATGTTTGTTGAAACTTATGGTGAAGTACCTCCAATGATAGGCTTTTTAGGTATTGATACTGATAAGTCAGAATATTCTAATTCAGAAACTACAAGCAATAACAGCTCTGTAGTGCTCGATCCTGCAGAGCAACTTAGAATCCTAGTTGATGATGCGAAACCATTTTATGAAAATTATAAAGACCGTTTTAATTGGATTCCAACTGAGAATCTAAAAGCATTAACGCACATGAATCTTGGAGCTGGGCAAGTAAGAACAAATGGACGCTTTGCTTTAACAATAAATGAGAAAAGTTTAGAAGAAAAAATTAGTTATTGTATAAATGAAATTAGTCGTGATGATATTTCTAATAATCCCAAATATGAGCTACTGGATTCTGAAATTGAAATTCATATGGTCTTTTCTATATGCGGTGGTACGGGATGTGGAACATTTTTAAATATGGCCTACCTTTTGAAAAAATTTGCACCTAAATGCAAATTGACTGGATATGGTTTATTACCCGGTGTTTTTTTGGCAGATATTCATGATGGATTGGCAAAAGTTATGCCAAATGCATATGGTGCAATTGAAGATTTAGATTGGATGATGCATTTGGATATGAATAATTCCTTTACAATACAATATATCAATTCAGAAATGAATGTATCAGGTTGTCCTTTTGATGCTTTCTTTTTCATTGACAACAAAAATGACAATGGTGATACATATAGAAAAATTGAACAGTTGACACAGATGATAGGGCTTGCGTTAATTACATCTGCTGGAGAACTGTCAGGGAAATCTAAATCTTCCGGTGATAATATAGAGAAAAATATTACTGAAGGTACTATGGATATTGACAATAAACGTGCATGGGTATCAGGTATGGGTGTCAGTGAATTGGTATTTGATAGCGACAGGCTTAAAGACATATTTATTAATAAAGCTGCAAAGAAAATTATTGATCGAATGTTTAGTTTAAGAGCCGATGAAGATACGTGTGCAGAAGCGAATAATTGGATTGATAAGTCCGAGGTTCATATTCGGGAGAACAACGGGCAAGATAATACCATAGACTTTATATTAA
>Ga0070399_1001501_pt1 | contig 24233 bp, 20 predicted proteins | sample BioMet4_FD_61217 | JGI IMG/M metagenome (GOLD analysis project Ga0070399, IMG submission 61217) | Microbial communities from bioreactor (seeded with sewage sludge) at LBNL, California, USA - Biofuel metagenome 4 (version 1) | ecosystem: Engineered > Bioreactor > Anaerobic > Unclassified ... | reverse complement strand
GTTCCCTGATCTTCCAGGACGTGGACACCTTCAGCTGCTAAGCGTAAGCGCAGATGACTGATCTGTTCCTTCAGATAAACATCATGATTGCCGGAAGTAAAATACATTGGAAACTCACGCAGCTGCCTGATCAGTTCAAAGCTGATCTCCACATCTCTGCCAACATCGAACAAATCGCCCGGAATGATGATCAGATCCGGCTTTTCTTCTTTTATGACATTTACAATCTTTGCCTGTTCTTTTCCAAAACGGCGGCAGTGCAGATCAGCTAATACAGCAATCTTCACCGGTGTCTTGATCTTCCGAGAAGTGATCTGATCATGTGTGACATCCATATGATACGGCAGACCAGCCGCGACAAGGGCCACGCCTGCGGCACCGACAGTGATCAATGCATATTTATTCATGTGCATCCTCTCTTTCACGGATCCGCTTGGAAAGTTCATCTTTGTTGTGGGCATAGCCGATGACCAGCATTGCATCAAATAATGCGATGACAACAGCAGCAATCATGACCCATAAAGAAACATTCTCATCCATTCGGATGATAACAAATAGAATAACTACCGCTGCACTCGTCAGCAGTGCCAGCTTTTTCAGACTGTTCAATTTCGTATACGCATCTTTTAAAGAATCCTTCATTGCTCACTCCCGAAGTTCTTTAAAATGTCTTCTTCCCTGATATTCCGATAGATCAGATTCCCAGCAAATATCTGAAAGACAAGCTGATTCTCTTCATCCTTTTCAGCAGACATGATGACACCGTACAGATGTCTATCACCGCTTCGAAATTCTACTGTATCTTCGATTGCATATCTTTTCATAGTCCCATTATACAAGAAAAGAGGACGCCAAAGAAATCCTCTGCCTTTATATGATCTTCTCAAGCCAGCGTCCACGGCCTAAACGGATGATGAACAAGACACCACGGAAGCATAATTCGATTGTCATCGCAATCCACACGCCGGCTAAGCCCAGACTCTGTGCCAGGAAGAAAGCAATTGTAATGCGTACGCCCCAGATGCTGATCAGATTCAGGATACCCGGAACTAATGTATCACCCGCGCCGCGCAGCGCTCCTGTTGCGACAATCGATGCCGCAAACAGCGGTTCTGAGAACAGTTCAATCCGCAGGACCTGCGTACCTAACTGTTGTACAGAAGGATCTGGTGTTAAAAACTGAAAGACAAACGGACACAGGAACCACATCATTACACCCAGCATTGACTGCACCGCAACACCCACACCGCACGTCAGCCAGGCAAAGGATTTTGCCAGATCTTTCCGCCCGGCACCAACAGCCTGTCCTATCATCGTTGTCGCGGCTGATGCAATGCCGAAGCCCGGCATATAGCAGACGCTTTCCGCTGTCACAGCAAAGCTGTTGGCCGCAATGGCAACCGTACCCAGCGGCGCAACAATTCTTGTAGAGACGACCATCGCACCTGTTGTCGCCGACTGTTCCAAGGCCATAGGAATGCCAATCTTTGCGGCAGTGGAAACAATATCCTTCTGCGGGATCCAAGTCCCTGTATTTCCTTTTAAACATAATGCTTTTTCCTTCATGCCTGCATGATACAGCATGATGCCCATGACAGTCGCAACTGCAAAGCAGGTGCCAAGCTGCGCTCCCAGCACTCCTAAACCTGCCCCCGGCATGATCAACTCCATACCGAAGAAAGATACCGCTCTGGTCGGGAAGATCAGAAAATAGTTATAGACAACATCCAGGCCGCACATCGCAGCTGCCAGAATGCTTGGCGTCTTCATATTGCCGGAGCACTGCAGCATGCTCATGCACAAAGTATTGATCTGACGGACGGGAATAAAGACCGCAAAGAATAAGAAGTAATCTGAAGCATCACGCCAGATTGTCTGATCTGCACCCAGCCACTGCGGCAGATGGGATGACAGAAGAATACCAATTAATGCAAGCGGAATGGATACAGCTAAAGAAGCTGGCAGAGACTGTTTGAAGATGGATTTTGATCTGTCTTCATTTCCTGCCCCTACCGCATGTGCTACCTGGACCGAAAAACCAGCCGCTGTTGCATTGATGAATGCACCAAACAGCCAGGTCGTTGAAGCAACCAGGCCGACTGAAGCCGATGCGGAAGCACCTAAGGAACCTACCATAGCAGCATCAATATACTCCATCAATATCTCTGAGATCTGTGCCAATGTACCTGGAAGGCTCAGATGATAGATTGCAGTGAGCTTATCCTTGAGGCTCAGTTTTTGTTTTGTTCTCATCATTTCAGAGAAGCTGACAGTTTCATTCATGGAATCATTATAACGGAAGCGGCTCAAAATACATAAAAGAAAATGCAGACTTCAATCTGCATTCTCACTTCTCTATTCTCTTGAAAACTAACGGCGCCAGATATACAGCACCAAATGCCGCAAAGCAGGCACTCAGGAACTTTGCAATTCTGAGGTCAACGGTCTTTTTAGCAATAAAGCTGACTCCGAAATATAAAACAGCGGTGATGACAAGGCCAACAATCAGACGGATGATCTGCTTTTTGTGATCAAGATTTTCTGTAGTAAAGGCCACATACTTCTTCTCAAAATACCAGCCCAGCAGAGAACCCGCCAGCATGCCGTATGACTTCATTGCATCCGCCTGCATGTCAAATGGATCCACCAGCAGGACGCCATTCTCATATGTCATTGGATAGGACTTCATGACAGTATATACAATCATCGCTGCTGTCACAGCAAGGCCGATGATCAGCAGCACCGCATCATTTCTTTCTTTCTTTGGATACCAGTCGAACAGCTTCTGTACAGCAAACAGTACAATGATGCCTTCTGCTAAAGCAATTATTACATCCTGCGGTGTATGAACGCCTAAATAATTTCTTGAGAAGCCGATCAGCAGAACGAGAATGATCATCGCCCATTTCAGCTTTTTCTTTTTCCGGTCTGTCCAGGCGATGCCGCCGAAGACTGTTGCCGCTGTGATCGTATGTCCGCTCGGACAGGAATATCCTCCTGCCGTAGAAATTGCCATTGAACTTGGAATGATGCGGGCATCCCGCTTCCAAGGCCGGTATGCACAGATTGTATCCTTCAATGTTGAATTTATTGACGAACCAATCGTGAAAGATGCCAGCAGATATTTTCCCTTCTGCTTGTCACGGCACCAGTAGACATAGGCAATCACACCAACTGCCGCAATGCCAAGGAAAGAAATTACATTAAAGAACAGGTCAGCGTAAGTACCTAATGCCTGCCTGATCCCCTGCAGCCACAATAAATAATCAATATCCATAAATCATACCTCTTCAGCTATATTATACCGTCTGTTCTATTTTTCCGGTCTCCTTTTTCCTGAATTGAATCTACACAAACAGTTTCTGAATTCTTCAAATACCGTTCTCATATTGTTCACAAACCTCCGGTATATTGCTTGTGTATCAAAAATACAGGAAAAGGAGCTGCTTATATGAAACAGTCATTTATCAAGAAAGGTCTCGCGGTCGCCGCATTAACTGCTGCTATCGCACTCGCGGGTTGTTCAACAACTGCCGCAACATCCACAGCTGCTGCCGCAACAGCAGCTTCAACTGCAGCAACAACTACAAAGACAACCGGTACAACAACAACGGTTACCTCCAGTGCTAATGCTGTCATTGATACTACGGATCTCTTCTCAACAAGAGATCTGGAACAGACAGCAGATACATCCAGTGCTACCAACATCACCGTCACCAGCGGTCAGGATGTTTCAATTACTAGTGAAGGTGTCTATGTCATTTCCGGTACCGCAACGGATGTCACAATCACCGTCGAAGCACCGGATGACGCAAAGGTACAGATTGTATTAGATGGAGTATCCATTACAAATACAGATTCCCCATGCATCTACGTGAAGACAGCAGACAAAGTATTTGTCACTACAACAGACAGTGCGAATACATTGAAGGTTACCGGCACATTCACAGCTGACGGCACAACAAATACAGATGCAGTCATCTTCTCCAAGAGCGACCTCACCCTCAACGGTACAGGCACCCTGAATATTTCTTCCACCGATAACGGCATCACTTCCAAGGATGATCTAAAGGTCACCGGCGGTACTTACAACATCACAAGTACAGGTCAGTCATTACAGGCTAATGATTCCATTGCTATAGCAGGCGGAACATTCAATATTACTTCCAGCAAAGATGGCATCCATGCAGAGAACAACGAAGATGATACTGTAGGATATGTCTATATCTCAGGCGGCGATTTCACCATCAAGGCTGCCAAGCAGGGCATTCAGGCAACAACAATCTGTGAGATCGACGGCGGTACATTCAACATCACTGCTATGGAAGGCATCGAGGCAACTGATATTGAAATCAACGGCGGCAACATTACTATCAGTGCTTCAGATGACGGCATGAACGCTTCCGCTAAGTCAACAGCAGAAACTGTCCAGATTGTCATCAATGACGGAACATTGAATATCACTGTTGGTTCAGGTGATACAGACGCAATTGATGCAAACGGCAGTATCACAGTCAATGGAGGCACCATTAATCTGACTGCACCAACTTCTTCATTCGATTATGATACAACTGGTGTAATCAACGGCGGTACAGTCACTGTCAACGGACAGCAGATTACGACAATGCCAACTCAGATGATGGGCGGTGCCGGCGGCGGTATGGGCCGCAAAGGTTAATCAGCAGAAAGCAGTTCATTTATGGACTGCTTTTTCTTTCGGCATATACTGCTTTTTGAATCTGCGGATAACAACCCAGGCAATGATCAATGAAAGCATGCTCGTCGCCGTATTGGATATGAACATGACAATTCCACAGCTCATTGAGCCAATTGATGTATTGTTCTGCAGGAACCACAGCACAGGAATGCGGAAGACAAAAACACGTGAGAAATTGATGAACAGAGTCAGCTTCGTCTTGCCAAGCCCGTAAAGCAGGGCGGCAGCCGCACAATTGGCACCTAAAGGGACCGCTCCTAAAGCTTCATATGTATAAACCTGTCCAATCAGATCCGCAAACGAAGCATCCTGTGAGGCAAACAGTCCAGACAGCTGCCTGAGATAGATCAATTCAATCCCGGAGATGACAAAGCCGATTGCCATGCAGTACACCGCACACACATAACATGCCTGCAGAACACGTTCATAGTTCTTAGCGCCATAATTCTGTGAAATGACAGCAGCGGTGCCATCCTGAAAACCTGCCTGCGGATTGGTCGTAATACCGCCCAGATTGTTGGATACCCCAAGTGCACCAACCATCAGTGAGCCATACACTGCTGCCATTGTATTGACAATCGTCTTGCCATAAGCAAACAGTGCTTTTTCAATCATGACTGGAATCGACTGACGGATCATTGGAACAGTGACATCCCCTTTCAGCGTGACCGCATTTGGTGAGAAGGCGAACGCATTCTTCATATCAAAGATTGATAACATTGCCAAACCGAACATCAGAGCCTGTGATGCCAGACTTGCATAGGCAATCATGACCAAGTCTCCATTGAGAATGTAGACAAAGACGGCTGTCAATATCAGTTTGGTCATGATGACAAACAGATTCAGATAGAGAAGCTTCCTGGTATTGCCGCGGGCACGCTCCACTGAAATATAGACGGCATTCATGAACGTCAGTACGATGACAAACAGCTGCACTCGAAAATAAGATGATCCAATCGTGATCAATTCATCCGGTGTGCCGCAGAACTTCAGAAACGGTCCGACAATCGGCAGGATGCAGACAAGAATGACCATCCCAGACGTCAATGCAATGGCGTAAAGCGTGCTGACACGTTTTTTGACCAGTTGATAGTCCCCTGTCCCATACGCTCTGCTGATGAGGATTCCCGAGCCCACAGCCAGGCCGTTGCCAATCGCCGAAAGAATCTGATTCAGCTGATTCAGATATGCGACTGCTGAAACGGACAAAGCACTGATATGAGATGCCATCATTGTATCCATGATGGAAAAGATCTGCTGCAGACTTTGATACAAAGCTAACGGCAGACAGACCATCAGAACGACTTTCCACATGTTTCCATGCAGTGACAAGTCCCTGAACCTGTAGTCTTTTTCACTCAATTGTGCTTCAATCCGTTTCTCTGACATACTATTCATTTTAAATATAATTTCGTTTATTTCTAAAGATTTTATCTGCTTTTAACGTAATAATACAGATTTTCTACGATATAATACAGCTATGAGAATAACTGACCAGCAGCTGAATCGAATCTATGCGGAAAAGAATACACGCGATCCCTCTTTTATCATGTCCACCCATCATTTCCATCCTTACTATGAACTGTATTACCTGAATCACGGCATCTGCCGCTTCTTCATCAATGACGCTCTCTACACCATCCATGAAGGTGATCTGATCATTATCCCTTATCATCTGCTGCACTATACAAAATATGTCACTTCCTGTACGCGCACTGCTGTCTTCTTTCGGAAAGAAGACCTGCAGGCTGCCGACAGTGTGATTGACTTTGCACACAGTTACAGTAAACTGCAGATCTTCCATGTCCTTGATGCCAACCGCAGTGCAGTGGAGACTAACCTGGAGAACATGCTGACAGAGATGCGCTTCAATGATGAAGCTACCCCTTTAACGCTTCAAGTGCAGTTGCAGGAACTGTTCCTGATCATCAAGAGATACTGCCGGCATGTTAATGAAGTGAATGACCTGCATACAGACGACCGCGAGGTTGTTGAAGCAGCACGCTTTATTTCTGATCACTATGCAGAACACATCACATCAAAAGATATCGCGGCTGTCACCGGCTTCACGCCGAACTATCTTTCAACGAAGTTCCATGAGACGGCTGGTATCGGCCTTCATGAATATCTTGTTTTTACCAGACTGCATCACGCCGAGAATATTCTTCTTTCAACAAGCACATCCATCACCGACATCGCTCTGCAGTGCGGCTTCACCGACAGCAACTACTTCAAAGATGCCTTCAAGAAGATGTATGGATGCTCACCTAGAGAATATAAGAAAAAGACAGATCCAATCTCAAAATAAAAAACCTCACCGCAGAGAATTGATCTGCAGTGAGGTTTGTTTTGATTGACTGTACTTCAGTTTTAGGATTATTTCTTCTGAACGTACTTGAGGGAGTCAAGTGTTACGGCTGCGATGATGATAATGCCTTCGAAGACGAACTGTAAGTTAGTATCGATACCAAGAATTGTCAGCGAATATGTCAATGCAGTGAAGATCAGAACACCGACAACAACACCGGAGATCTTACCAATACCACCTGTAAAGGAAACACCACCGACGACGCAGGCTGCGATTGCATCCATATCCCAGCCCTGTCCATAAGCGGCAGAACCAGAACCGACCATTCTCTGACACTCAAGCCAAGCACCGAAACCATAAAGGATACCAGCGATGACGAATGCCTTTAATGTGACCTTGAAGACGGAGATACCGGAAACAGCTGCTGCTTCTGGGTTGCCGCCTACAGCATACAGATACTTGCCGAAACGTGTCTTATTCCAGATGAACCATACAATTGCAATTGCTGCAATCGCCCAGAGAATAATTGTTGGGAAGGCTCCAATCTTAGGAATGATCATGTTAGGGATAGAGTTGTCAATTGCACCGAAAGATACACCCTTTGTACCATATGTGACTAAGCCGAAGATGATCAGCATGTTGGACATTGTGGATACGAATGGATGAATCTTGAATCTTGCGGTGAAGAAACCAGCGATAGAAGTAAATAATACAGAGAACATGATGCAGAGGAGCAGTGCAAGCAGTGCTCTGGCAAATGGAGGTACTGAAGTCATATCAATGATATTGCCAAATACAGTACCTGTATTGATTCCATTGTGCATGATGACAGTCGCGATGACCATGTTCATACCTGTGATACGGCCGATTGAAAGGTCAGTACCTGTCAGCATGATCAAGCCTGCAACACCTAATGCCAGGAAGGTACGAGGTGCAGCCTGCTGCATGATGTTCATGATGTTGTTTATCGTCAGCAGTGAAGTATGCTTGATGATTGGTGTAAGGATACACAGCATAACGAAGACGAGCAGAATAACGATATACAAGCCGTTGCGGAGCAGGAACTGTTTTCTGTTGAAAGAATAGTTGTATGCTTCACGGCTCTGTGCTCTGCGTTCTGCATATGTGAAGTGTGATCTGCGCAGCAGGTCAATCAAATGATATTCATGCGTGAATGCTTCATGTTTGCGGTCTTTAATTCCCTGGAGTTCTTTGTCATAACCCATCTTGGCATCAAACTTCTTGTTCTTATAGACGTAATTCTCATCCTTGACTTCCTGTTTGTAGTTAGGATCGCCGTTGTTCAGCTTAGCAAGGTTGTCTTCATGCTCTTTGGCAAGATCAGCAACTTTCTTGCTGTAGTTTGCGGAAGCAATTTCCCTTTCAGCTGTACAGCTTTCCCTGAGTTTATCATCATAGTCAGGACCATAATGCTCTTTTAAATACTTTTCACCTTCAGCAATTAAAGCATCGACCTGTGATTTGTTAGCAGCTTCTACTTTTTTTGCTTCAACAAGTTCTGCTTCTGCTGTAGAAATGATATTCTGACGTTCGCCAGATGTCAGCGCTTTATTTTCCTTCGCCAGCATGATCTGGTTCTTCAATGTAACAATCTTCTCTTCGCCGTCAGCGCGCAGAGCATCAATCTTTTTCTGGATCACACCGATGTGTTCATCAATCGGCGTCAGAAGTTCTGCTTCCTGATCTTCAGTCAAAACTTTCGACTGATCTACTGTCTGTTTATTTAGACTCATATTCCCTTTCCTCCTTGATTACATGTACTTGGCACTGAGCCTTAGCAGCTCTTCCTGATTCGTGTCCTTGGTATTGACGATGCCGGCAAGATGTCCGTTTGACATAACACCGATACGATTTGTAATACCTAAGATCTCCGGCATTTCAGAGGATACAACAATGATTGTCTTCCCCTGTTTTGCCATCTGAATGATCAGTTCATAAATTTCATATTTTGCACCGACATCAATACCTCTGGTCGGCTCATCCATCATGAATACTGCAGGATCACGTTCCAGCCATTTGCCGAAGATGACTTTCTGCTGGTTGCCGCCGGACAGTGAGGAGATCATATCATCTGCACCCATGCACTTTGTATGCATGATCTTGATTTCCTTATCTGTTGCACGGTGCATCTTATCATCTGACAGTGCGACACCATTCTTATAATGGTTCAAGTTCGTAAGAGTTGTATTGAAAACGAGGTTTCCCTTCAGGAATAATCCGTTTGCCTTACGCTCTTCAGTAATCATTGCAAAGCCATGTTCCATAGCATCTTTAGAACTGTTGAAGTTCATCAGTTTTCCATCATAGTAGACACGGCCGGCAGCTCTTGTACGAACGCCGAAGATTGTCTCCAGCAGTTCTGTACGTCCTGCACCTACCAGACCATACAGTCCGAAGATCTCACCTTCCTTGACATCGAAGCTGACATCCTGGAGATATGGCTTGAACTTGGTGGAAAGATGCTGAATTGATAGAATCGGTTTCCCCGGTGTATTATCGACCGGCGGGAAACGGTTGTCCAGTGAACGTCCTACCATGGCGGCAATCAGTTCATCCAGATTTGTTGACTTTACATCCTTCGTCAAGACAAGCTGACCATCACGAAGTACGGATACCTCATCGCAGATTTCGAATACTTCATCCATCTTATGCGAGATATAGATCAGAGAAATTCCCTGTGCGGTCAAGTTTCTCATCATCTTGAACAGCTTTTTTACTTCTGGTTCCGTCAATGACGACGTTGGTTCATCGAGAACAATGATTTTGGAATGATACGAAATTGCCTTGGCAATCTCGACCATCTGACGTGCAGATACTGACATTTTACGCATCGGCTGTGTCAGATTGACAGTCATATCAAGGCTTCTGAATAATGCGGCCGCTTCTGCTTTCATACGTGCTTCATCAATGACACCTGTTGAAGTCGTTGGATAGCGTCCTAAGAATAGGTTGTCTATAACACTCCGGTCAAGGCACTGGTTCAATTCCTGATGGACCATTGCGACGCCATTTTCCAAGGCATCTTTAGGACCTGAAAAATTGACGGGATGCCCGTCCAGTGTGATTTCGCCTTCATCCTTATGATAAATACCAAAGAGGCATTTCATCATCGTGGACTTGCCGGCGCCGTTCTCTCCCATCAGACCCATGACAGTTCCGCGCTTCACATCAAGGTTGATGTGATCCAGAACTCTGTTACGTCCAAAGGACTTGGACATTCCACGGATCGTCAGAATAATATCTTCATTCTTTTCTGTCATTTATAATTCCCCTTTAGCTGGGCAGAATATATGAAACTGCTCTACTTATAAAAATTATCAGGAGGGAAGTTAATCCCCCCTGATAAATCAATACATTTAATTATCTTGAATTACTTCAGAAGAGCTGTGTATGAAGCAGCGTTATCTGTCTTGACCATGTTGATAGCGTATGCATCATATTCGCTTGGGTTGCCGAGACGGTTAGTGATATTGGACTCTGTCTGGCCATCACCAGCAATGTATTCAACATTGAGGTTCAGTAACTTGTCATACTTCTGGAGCAGTGGAACATATGTTGAACCAAGGAAGTTATCAGCACTGTTATATGTATCGAGCCATACCTTCTTGGAAGCATGCTTTGCAGAATCCAGCTGATTAGCTACTGGCTTGTAAGCTACTGTGGAATCCATGAAGTCTTTATAGTTGTCAGCTGTAACAGCTAGGTTCAAAGCATAGAATGAACGCTCATCAGCGACATACTTGTAATCAGAATCTGTCAGAACGTTTCCAGCATCATCCTTTGTGGAGATACCTGTCATGACATCAACACCATCAAGGGAGTTTCTCAGAACTCTGAGTGTCAGATAAGCCTGAACATCAGCGTGCTGTGAAATTGTTCCGGAATAACCTTCAGCAATAGCTGCAACAGCATCGCTGTTTGCATCGTAACCGAATGTAGGAACCTTCTTATCCTTTGACCAAGCTGTGAACATTGACATGCCCATGCCATCGTTATTGGAGATTACGACATCAATCTGATCACCGAATGATGAAGACCATGTGCCGATTGCGTTACCTGCTGTAGCTGCATCCCATGTAGCACCAGCAGAGTTCTTCATTTCCTGAGAAGCCAGCTCACGAACCTTCAGACTTCCAATTGTACCATCCTGGACATCCTTAGAAGAACCATCTGTGTTTGTTCCGACTGGCTGATAGTCAGCATTTCCGTCAGAACCCTTAACAGCTGTACCAAGGGCATTACGTACGCCTCTTGTACGAGCGATTGAGTCATTGTGTCCGATATCACCAATAGCCAGAACATATCCGATGATGCCATCGCCGTTGCGGTCGATCTTGGAAATGTTAGCGTTGATGTAATCAGCGATCATCTTGCCCTGCAGTTCAGCACCCTGCTTAGCATCGAAACCGACATAATATGTCTTATCGTTGAAGTTCAATGCAGTCTTGTCCAGTTCACCTGTTGAACTGTTGGATGGCTGACGATTGAACCAAACGAGTGGCTTGTCAGCGTTGCTTGCGGTTGAACCAGTTGTGCTAGCACTTGTAGCAGTACTAGATGATGATGAGCCCGCGCAGCCTACTAAAGAGAAGGCTACTGCAGAGGCAGTCAATAAAGGTAACAACTTCTTCATATCAATTTTCTTTCCTCCCACACTTACGTTTTCGTAAGCGCTTTCTGATATTTCCATACTAGCATTCAAAAAATGAAATTGCACATTTTTTCAATGAAAATAAAGCGCTTTCAAAGAAATTTGAAGAATCCTCAAAGTTTTTTCTTTATCAGAAAATCCAGTTCCAATTTTTTTACATTCTTTCACTTATTTTCATGCAATTTTCATTAGCAGAAAGTTCATATTTGCATATAAATGATGTCTATTCTGACATGCTGAATTGATGCTGTGCTTGACTGTCAAATATCAAAAGATTACTGTACAATAATGGTCAAAGGCCGGATCAATCATGACATCTAAATCTTGATGTGACTTCTGGGAAAGCTGTGAGGAAAAAATGAGTGATTATTCTGTATTAATTGTGGATGATGAGCAGGATGTTGCCAATGCCATCATTCAAAAAATAGACTGGCAGAGCATGGGCTTTGCTGTACCTGTATATGCGGCGAACGGACTGGATGCACTTGACCGTGCAGAAGAAGCACAGCCGGATGTCGTTCTGACAGATATCAAGATGCCGTATATGGATGGATTGGAGCTGAGCAGAGATCTGAAGGATCTATATCCAAATATCCGGATTGTATTTTTCTCAGGATTTGACGAGTTTGAATATGTCAAGGAAGCAATCCATGTCCAGGCAGAAGAATATATCCTGAAGCCGGTGGATGCAGAAGAACTGAAATCAATCTTCCAGAAGATCAAGAACTCTCTTGATAAAGAACTGGAAGCTAAGCAGAATGCAAAACTTCTTGAGACGTATTATCAAGAAAGTCTGCCGGTGCTGCAGGAGAACTTCTTCTCTTCCTTAGTGGAAGGAAAAATTGATGATGCAGATATCGAAAAAAGCATTCAGGACTATCAGATCGACCTGCACGGTCCTTACTACTGTGCTGCCGTCATTCACTCATCAAGCAAACATCTTCCGGACGGTATTTCACCAATGCTGCTCGGTGTATCTGTCCGTAAGCTGGCAGAAGAAAGATTTAATCAGCAGTGGGATGCAAAATTCTTTTCCAATTTAGGAAACACTGTCATCCTTGCCCAGCTGAAGGATGAACAGCAGGTCAAGAAACTGACCGATGACTGTGATGCTCTATGCCGTTTGGCAAAGACTGTATGCAAAGCAGTCGTTACTGTCGGTGTCGGTCCTGTCTGTCATTCATTAGCTGAAGTAGATAATTCCTACAGCGGTGCCCGTTCTGCTGTCTCCTACCGTGTTCTTTATGGAACAGGCAGAGCCATCAACATTACTGAAATAGCACCGCAGGAAACAACTGTACCTTACCGTAATGAAAAAGATCAGCTGGAACATGTCTTTAAAGTTGCCAAGATCAATGACGCTGATTCTTTAAAAACTGCTGTCCATGAATATCTGCAGAGCAGCATCAGCTCTTATAAGAACATTCAGGAATATCATATCTTTATCATGGGACTGGTCAGTGAGCTCTATCAGTTTGCCAAGAATAATCAGCTGGATGTCGAACAGGTCTTCCAATCCAAGGAAGATATCCTGCAGACTGTGCAGAGAATGGAAAAGGATGAACTGGAGAAATGGCTTTCTGAGATCTGCCTGCGCATGCAGACAATGCTGAAGGAGAAACGCAAGAGCACGACTAAGACATTCGTTGCTAAAGCACAGGACTATGTCAATGAGAACTACAGTGACATTGACCTCAATGTTGATAAGATATGTGCATATCTAGGTGTCAGTTCCGCTTACTTCTCAACCGTATTCAAGAAGGAAACAGGAAAATCATTTACCAATTTCCTGACAGATATCAGAATGAAACAGGCGGTCTCTCTTCTGGATCAGGATGAGAAGACATACGTCGTTGCTGAAAAAGTTGGATATAGTGATCCGAACTACTTCAGCTACGTCTTCAAGAAACAGTTCGGCATATCGCCATCCAAATATAAGACTGGAAAGAATTAACATTCATGTCAGAACAGAGAAAAACAAAAAAAAGGACTTACTTATTCCACCGTCGGCCAGATGCTACGCCATTGAGCATACGCGGTATTATTCTGACCACTTTTACCGTGGTCGCTGTCGGCAGCGTCCTTTTGACTTCCTTTGTTCTGTATCAACAGTTTGAAAAACATTCACGCAAGATGATCACTGACAGTACAGAACGTCTGACCGAACAAGCTGCCATGCGTCTTGAGAACCATCTGACCAGCATGCGTGAGATCTCCGATGCACTTTACTATGATGTCATCAAAGATACTGACTTCTCACAGAGCAATGTCAATGATGAGATGAACACACTATATGAAGCCAACAGCAACAACCTGGTCTCCTTCGCTCTTTATACGCAGTCCGGTCAGCTCCTTTCTGCTGCCCCTACTTTAATGCAGAAGGAAGGACTGGATGTCACCCAGGAAGACTGGTTCCAGAATGCCTTGAACAATGAAGAGAACCTCCACTTCTCTGTACCGCATGTCCAGAATCTTTTTAATTCTCAGTCCAACCGCTACTACTGGGTCATTTCTTTGAGCCGTGCTGTTGTGATCACGACCAATGGTGTCCCGCAGGAAGGCGTCCTGTTAGTTGATATGAACTACAGCTCCATCGAGCAGATGTTCAATGAAGTCAATGACAAGAACAACGGACAATATATCTATCTGACCGGCAGTGAAGGACAGATCATTTATCATCCTCGTCAGATGCAGATCAATGCCGATCTTTACAATGAGAACAATCTGCAGGAAGCGTCCTATGATGACGGTGTCCATGAAGAGACCTTCCAAAGCACTTCCCGCACAACCATAATAGACACTATCAGCTATGCTGGATGGAAGATGATCTCTGTCATTCCTTCCACCACTTTCTCCCTCGGCATGAACAGTTATCGTTACTTTCTGGTAATGGTAATCATCGTTGTCATTCTGACCATCATTCTGATCAACCGTCTGGTTGCACAGAGAATCTCAAGGCCATTGACAGATCTTGATGAAGCAATTCAGACTGCACAGGAAGGGAAACCGCTGATCCCAGCTGACTACGACGGCGGTTCCCGTGAAGTGCAGCTATTAGGAAGGACACTGGAAGGCTATCGTGAACGAAATACACAGCTGATGCAGGATATTGTTGTCGAGCAGGAAGAAAAGCGAAAGAGTGAACTAGATGCCCTGCAGGCACAGATCAATCCTCACTTCCTCTACAATACTTTGGATTCCATTGTCTGGATGATTGAAAGTGAACGCCGCAAAGATGCTGTCTTCATGGTCACTCAGCTGGCAAGTCTGTTCCGTATTTCTCTCAGCCACGGCGATACAATCATCACCATTGAAGATGAACTGAAGCATGCTGAGAACTATATGAATATCCAGAAGGTGCGCTTTAAGGACTCCTTCACAGTCTCATTTGATGTCGATCATGCCATTGAACCATACTGCACTGTCAAGCTGATTGTTCAGCCAATCTTAGAAAACGCAGTCTACTACGGCGTCAAGAATATGGATGAAGACGGCAGAATCAATGTTCGAGGATGGAGAGAAGAAAATGATATCTACATTACCGTTGACGATAATGGTTTCGGCATGCCGCAGGAAGTTGTTGATCAGCTCTTAGATGAGAATAACAAACATGTGCCGCATCATGGTTCGGGTGTTGGTCTGATCAATGTGCAGAAGCGCATTCAGCTCCGATTTGGACAGCAGTATGGTCTGAAGATAGAAAGTGAAGCAGACCATGGCACAAAGGTCACAATCCACTTACCGGCTATTATTTATAATGAAAGAAATCATGAGATGCTGGAGAACGGCAGAATGACGCAGGAGGATGAACATGAAGAAAAATAAGCTTTTTATCTCCATTATCTTTATGCTGATTGCTGCCCTGCTCATCCTCATCATGCAGGAAAATTCAACGACCGCAAGTGAAGCATCCCATCAGATATCAGTCATCGTCAGTGACAGCAACTCAGCCCGCTGGACACGCTTCCGAGCAGGCTTGGAACAGGCAGCAAAAGATTATAACGTCAATCTGAACTATGTCACCACGACCAAACTGGATGATATGGAACAGGAGAAGAGCGCCATCGATAAGGAAATCGACAACGGCACAAATGCCATCATTGTGCAGCTGGTTGACAATGTGACAGCTCATGACTACATCACTGAACGCAGCAAGAACGCAACGATTGCCTTAATTGAAACCGATTTGGAGCAGCCTGACACCAGCAAGTCATACAGTGTAACACAGGCTGACAACCAAGGCATCGGTACCGCTTTAGGACAGCTTGTCAGCAGTGATACGACCAATGACAGTGTCGGCATCGTCACTGGTGATTCCGCCGCTGTTTCAATGCGCTTTGAAGCACTTCAGAAAGCATTTGAAGCTAAGAATGTTAAAATATCCTGGACTGTACAGAACTCTGAAGAAGCAGTATTGAAGCAGATTGGCTCACCTGCTGCTGCCATTGTCACCCTGGATAATGAGACCCTCGAAGAAATTGCCGAGGACTATAAAGATACAAAAGGAAAGGTCAAGATCTACGGCGTCGGCTGTTCAGACAAGAGCATCTACTATCTGGACAGTTCCAAGATTGCCGGCATGATTGTGCCGAATGAATATACAATGGGCTATGTCAGCTTATCAAAAGTTGCCATTTTCCTGAATAACCGCATGTCTAAGATTGTCGATACGACCGTGAACTATTTTACCGTCACCAAAGAGAACCTCTACAGTACAGAAAATCAGAAAATGATCTTCCCAATTGTCGGGTAAAGGAGTAAATAATGAAACGCTTTATTGCATGCATGGTTGCCCTGATGACCCTGTCAGGATGCACCGCCGCTCAGCCGTCATCTGAAAAAATCAAGATTGGTGTGACCGTTTATGATTCTTATGACACTTTCATTTCGGAACTGATGGATAATTTTGATGCTGACATCACCAGCCGCGGAAACATTACACTGGAAAAGTATGATGCATCTAAGAATCAGAGCCAGCAGAACAAGCAGGTAGAAAAAATGATTGAAGATGGTTGCAATGTCATCTGCGTCAACTTAGTTGACCGCACGGCACCAAAGAAGATCATTGACCTTGCAAAATCGAGCAATGTTCCAATCGTCTTCTTCAATCGTGAACTCGTTGCTGAAGACCTGCAGCAGTGGTCCGGTCTCTACTACATCGGTGCCAACGCTGAAGAATCCGGCGTCATGGAAGGAAAGATTGCGGCTGATGCCTGGAAAGCTTCTTCCACTGCTGACAAGAATCAGGACGGCATCATTCAGTATGTTGTCATGGAAGGCGAAGCTGGCCATCAGGATGCCATTGTCAGAACTGAGAAATCAGTGAATACATTGATTGATGCAGGCCTCAAGGTAGATAAGCTTGGATCTCCGATTGCCAACTGGAACAGTGCCCAGGCGCAGACCAGAATGGCATCTCTCATTACCCAATACAAAGACAGCATTGAAATGGTCCTCAGCAATAATGATGATATGGCACTTGGTGTCATTGATGCCTATCATGCTGCCGGCATTCCGCAGAAGCAATGGCCAATCATTGTCGGCATTGATGGGACCAAGCCAGGCTTAGAAGCAGTTGCCAGCGGAGAAATGGTAGGCACTGTATACAACAATAAAGAAGGACAGGCTTCTGCCATGGCAGACCTCTCCGTCGCTTTAGCTTCCAATGAATCTCTCAGCTCAATGAATCTCAAGGATGGCAAATATATCCGGCTTCCTTATGAACCAATTAACATCGACAACGTCAAGCAGTATATCGACGCAAAATAGATATGATAGAATGAAGAACATGATGAAAAAGAAAAAAGAATTTAAAATAGAATATCTTGAAAACTGGCCTGTACATTACTACGAGCTTGATGACTCCGGACTTCGTCTGCAGTGCATCAATGAGTATTTGAATCAGCATCCGGATTCACAGGATGATATGCGGCGTCTGGAAATCTACCAGCATCGTTTCGGCACCGGTCTCAGCACACAGGACAAATACTACTATGCCTGGGTCATGCTGAAATCCGTCAGTCAGTCCACCGTCATCTTCAACCGCAGCCACCGTGAAAAAGATATCCGCAAATATATGATTGATCTTGGTGTCCTCAGTACCAAGACAGATCGATTCCAGAAGCAGGAATGGGAGAATTTTGCAGTAAGTTTCATCCGTGACGCACTGAAAGGATCCTCCTACGGCTCTATGTTGATGGGCTTAGGAAAAGTCAGTGAACGGGATAAGGCATTCCGTATTGCCAATGATATCCGCACTGTCACAATCTCTCTGCCGCGTGAGATCTGTCTGGAAAAAGAAGCGCAGCCATTATACGATATCTTTGCCAAAGCCTTTGCTGAAGCAGTTGAAGACGGTGAAGACATCCTTCGGCTGGCAAGATAAGGATTTGCAGGAACCGTTTGGAAAGAACTGATTCATTTCATACGGGGAAGTATTACAGAAGAAAATAGATTGATTATTTACTGCATGTTTCATTTTTTCTAAGTTTGACATCATGTATGCAGTACAGCCTCGGTCTAATCCATGGAATGACTATACAGCAATGATTCTTAACAAAACAGATTTTGATTCCATGTTCAATGAATCACCAAAAAACATGTATGCATACATGTTTTTTCTGATTCAGAAGACTAAATACATGATTGTGCCGACCGCTGCCGTCAGGAAGATGATGCAGATAGGATTCCACTTATATTTAGCTGCAGGAGCATTATCAGTCAAAGATCCCTATTGGTTCTTCCATTACCATCGGCACCAGGCTGGAAGTGACTATCTCCAACGGGTCTCTGCTTCAGTTCTCTCTTTTGGACAACACACTGGACATTGCCCTGATTGAAGATTCCATCCATGAAACTGATCTGAAGAGAATCCCTTTCTATCATGATGATATGGTGCTGATCATGCTGAAAGATTATCCTCTGGCATCCATGAAGAACATCACACTTTCCAAGGTTTCCTCTTACCCAATGCTGCTGAGAGAAAAAGAAAGTGCAGGCAGGGAATACGTAGATGACTTAGTTGCCCGCATAAATATTGTCATATCTCCATGATGGCAGAGCGTGAGCACACAGGCACTGATCAATGGTGCAGAAGCAGGGCTTGGTATCTCAATCCTTCCCCGCTTCCTCTAAGAAAGCGCAATTATGAAGAAAGAGATTGTCATTCATCCAATCTCTCATCAGTCTATGAAGCGTACCAACTACATCGTTACACATAAAGAAAAGTACATCACCGAAGAACTGAAAGCTTTGCAGGAAGTCTGAGAAGATCTGCTGCAGTTATGAAAACAGACGGGAGTTTGACCCGCCTGTTTCTTTACTTCTCCATCATCTGCAGAAGCTTTAATTTATATTTGTTCTTATTTCCTTCGTATGGATGTTCACGCAGTGACAGATTCATCTTTGTTGAACCAATCAGCACTGTGGAAGGATGTGTGAATTCCTTGAAGCCCCATTCACCATGATACGCACCCATGCCGGAATGCCCTGTACCATTGAATGGAACACCCTTGACCATCAAGTGGAGGCATACTTCATTGATGCATCCGCCGCCATACTGCTGTGTCTGCATCGTCTTCTTGGCCCAGGCGATATCTTTTGTGAACAGATACAGAGATAAGCCATGTTCACGCTTTCCAATCGTTTCCATCAGAGAATCAATCTCATCATCCTTATAAGGTACGATTGGCAGCAGTGGGTTGAACAGCTCATGCTGGACAATCTCTTCGTTGATATCAACCGGATAGATGATTGTCGGTGCATATTTCAGTGTTTCTGGATTGCCGACACCACCGAAGATAATGCGGTCTCTGTACTGATCTGCTTCCGCTGCGCATCCTTCAAAGGCACGCTTTGCAATCAAACGTGGATATTCAGGATTCTCACATGCGTTTTCACCGATCTGCTTGATGAAAGCATTGGTCAGTTCCTCAATGAACTTTCCAGCAACTTCTTCCGCAACAGCCACCTGATTGATATTGATGCATACCTGGCCGCTGTTTAATGCTTTAAAGAAAGCTATCTTGCGGGCTGCATCCTTCAGATCTGCATCCTTGCGGACTACACACCAGTTTCCTGTTTCACCGCCCAGTTCCAAAGCAACCGGTGTCAGATTCTTGGAAGCTTCTGCCATGACGTGCTTTCCTATTTTCGGTGAACCTGTATAGAACAGCTTGTCGAAATGCTCAGCCAGGCAGAAATCCGCGACATCATGTCCGCCGTCAATGACAGTAATATATTCAGGCGGGAAAGCAGCCGCAATGATATTCTTCATCACTTCTGTGCAGCGCTCTGATTTTGAGCTGGCTTTGATGACAGCAGTATTGCCGCCGGCTATGCTGGCAGACAATACACCAAATGAAAGCAGGATTGGGAAGTTAAATGGGCTGATGATCAAAGAAACACCATACGGCATCTTATATACTTTTGTGATGACGCTCGGGAAGCAGAGCAGACCGCTGACATGAGTCTCCGGCTTTGCCCATTTCTTCAGGCCATGGATAGCTTCATTGATTTCCAGGATCACAGCACCGATATCGCAGAGATATCCTTCGGCATCGCTTCTTCCCAGATCATCATGCAGTGCAGCTTCCAGATCTTTTTCATTTGCCTGCACCGCAATTTTCAAACGGATCAGCTGGTCAATACGCCAGTTGATATCAAGCGTTTTTCCGCTTTGGAAGAACGCTCTTTGTTTTTCTACTACTTCATGAATACTTTCTTGTGTCCACATAGTATTCTCCTACTTTGCATTGCGGATTGTCGCAATCAGTTGTTCAAAGTCTTCCTTCTCCCACACCTGCGGGCATGGATACAATGGATTTGCTTCTGCCATTGCCCATGTGATGATCTGAGGAACATCTTCATCCTTGATCATATCTGCACCGGCCGGGATACTCATTTCTTTCTTTACTTCTTCAATCCAGTCAATGAATCTGTTGGCTTTTGCTGCTGTTGTCGGTCCTTCGATGCCGCAGACACCAGCCAGATCAGCCAGTCTCTTATATGCACTGTGACCGTACTGTCTCATAACATGCGGCAGGATGATGCTCATAGCCAGTCCATGCGGCACGCCATACAGTCCTCCTAAGGTATGACCGACTGCATGTACGTAGCCGACACATCCTCTGGTAAATGCCCTGCCGGCATAGAACGCTGCCTTCTGCATGTTCTGCCTTGCCTGCAGGTTGCTGCCATCATGATAGGCCGTCAGAATATTATCATGGATCAGACGGACAGCTTCCTTTGCCAGGAAATCCTCCAGATCTGTATTGTATGTGTGGTTAGTATATGCCTCAACGGCATGACACAATGCATCAAGACCAGTCGTAGCTGTTACAAACGGCGGCAGGCCCATGGTCAGCTGCGGATCAAGGACCGCATACTTAGGCAGAATGCTTGGATCGTTGATGGATGCTTTATGATGTGTCTTTGAATCAATAATGACAGCAGCAACTGTTGTTTCTGAGCCAGTTCCTGCAGTTGTCGGAACAGCGAAGAACGGCGGTATCTTAGCATGCACCTTTAATAAGCCCTGCAGCTGAGCAACGCTCATTCTTGGATGAACAGACTTGGCCGCAATTGCCTTCGCACAGTCCATGGCAGCACCGCCGCCAAAACCGACAAGGGAACTGCATTTGCTGTCCTTATATACCTTGAAGCCGGCTTCTACATTGTCGCTGGTCGGATTCTTTTCAACATCTGAGAAAATCGTATATTTCAGCCCCGCTTCATCGAATGATTTCAGCATTGTATCAAGCAGTCCCATTTTCAAAAGATTTGCATCCGTAACGACTAAAACATTCGGGGTGCCTTTATCTTTGATCAGTCCTGCCAAGCGGGTGATCGAACCTGGCCCTTCGATATACTCCGGCATGCGGTAGCCCATGAAGTAATTTGCAGCTTTCATAGTACTTTGAAAAGAACGGCAGTAAGCTTTGTACATTGATTCTTGGATTTCTTCTTTTTCCATATGGCATACTCCTTTCGCAGCCAAAACAGTAAAACGTCCAGTTGGTATGATGCCGGCTGAATGAACCAAAGCAAGAATAATTCCCCTTAATGATGTAATAATGCAAAGCAATTTCTATCTACTTACATTCTAGCACAGCAGGTTTGGAAAGTTGTGAAATATGCAAGAAAAAAAGACAACTGATGATTGTCAGCTGTCTGCATATGTCTATGCCATTTCAAACTGGCTGTTATAGAGATCAGCATAGAAGCCTTTCTGATCCAATAACTGCTGGTGGGTGCCCTTTTCAATGATATCGCCGTCCTTCATGACTAGAATCAGGTCGGCATTTCTGATGGTGGACAGGCGGTGGGCGATGACAAAGGATGTTCTTCCTGCCATCAGCTTGTCCATTGCTTTCTGAATCAATTCTTCCGTTCTGGTGTCAACCGAGCTGGTTGCTTCATCCAGAATCAGCATTGGCGCATCTTCCACCATGGCACGGGCTATTGTGATAAGCTGCTTCTGCCCTGCGGAGAGATTTGCCTGATCATTCAGGATCGTATCATAGCCCTGCGGCAGCGTCTTGATAAAGTGATGCAGTCCGACCGCTTTGCATGCCTGTATGACCATTTCATCAGTAACACCCTTCTTAGAATAGATGATATTCTCCTTGATTGTTCCTTCAAACAGCCAGGTGTCCTGCAGGACCATGCAGAAATAGTCATGGACATTTTCTCTGGTCATTTCATTGATCGGATGGCCGTCAATTCTGATCTCTCCGCTCCAAGTATCATAGAAGCGCATCAGCAGGTTGACCATGGTCGTCTTGCCGGCACCGGTAGGACCGACAATGGCTATCTTCTGTCCCTTCTTAGCTACAGCAGAGAAATCATGGATAATGGTATGACCTTGGTCATAACCGAACTTCACATGATCAAACTCAACACTTCCTTTGAAATCAGAAGTCCTCACCAGTTTCGCGCCGGCTTCATTTGTCATTTCTTCTTCCTTCAGGAAGTTGAAGACACGCTCACTGGCTGCGGCAGCTGACTGCAGACTCGTTGCAGCCTGAGCAAGCTGAGAAAGCGGCTGAGTGAATAAACGGATATACAGCATGAAGGCAACGATGACACTGAATTCAGCCATGTTGTTCATGGTAAGAACTGCACCTGCAACACAAACAGCTACATAGCCAAGATTACCGACAAAACCCATCAGCGGCTGCATCATACCGGACATGAACTGGCTCTTCCAGGCACTGTCATATAAAGCTTCATTCATCTGCTGGAATTCATGACGGGATTTTTCTTCACCATTGAATGCCTTGACTATGGTATGACCGGCATAGATCTCTTCAATATGGCCGTCAATGGCACCCAGCTGATTCTGCTGCAGGGTAAAGTATTTCTGCGACCTCTTGACGATGAACATCATCAAGGCAAAGCCAAGAATTGTAGCAGCAATGCCGACAAGAGCCATGATCCAGTTGGTGATGAACATCATGATGACACTGCCTGCAAACATCGTAATGGATGCGACAAGTGTTCCTAAGCTCTGATTCAATGTCTGTGATAAAGTATCGACATCATTCGTTACGCGGGAAAGAATATCACCGGTGCTGGAATGGTCGAAGTAGGAAAGCGGCAGACGGTTGATCTTCTCAGAGATCTCGGTGCGCAGGCCTTTGGAGACACGCTGGGTGACATCAGCCATGATCAGTCCCTGCAGCATGCTGAATAAGAAACCTAAGCCATACATGACGGCCAGCGTGACACAGATTTTCACAACAGCATCTACATCAATCGATGTACGAAGGCCTGCTGTGATCAAGTCTGTGATATCAGCCAGCTTGGACGGACCGATGACATTCAATGCCGTTCCCGCAGCTGCTAAGATCACAGCACCGAAAATTAAGATGGCATATTTACGGCAGTAACTTGCCAGGTCCTTCATCGCCTGTGAGAAGTCCTGTGCCTTCTCACCAGTTCGCATCATAGCACCTGGTCCATGTCCTCCTCTTTGAGGACGCTTATTTTTCTTTAAATCCCCTACTTCATAATCCTTTTCAGGCATTTAGCAGTTCCTCCTTGGATAACTGTGACTCTGCAATTTCCTTGTATACTTCACAGTTCTCTAATAATTCTTTATGTGTTCCCTGACCAGCGATACGGCCGTCATCAACAACAATGATCCTGTCAGCATCCTTGATCGTACCGATCCGCTGGGCAACAATCAGTTTTGTCACGCCGGCTGCTTCTTTCTTCAGTGCGCCACGCAGTGTACGGTCTGTACGATAGTCTAAGGCTGAGAAGGAATCGTCGAAGATCAGAATCTCTGGATGCTTATAGATAGCACGGGCAATGGAAAGCCTCTGCTTCTGTCCGCCGGAAACGTTTGTTCCGCCCTGGGCAATGGAAGCATCTTCCTTCCCATCCATTTCTTCCACAAATTCTTCCGCCTGAGCAATTTCCATTGCCTGCTTCAGGCGTTCTTTATCTGTCACATCACTCGCGTCACTGTAGGAAACATTCGAAGCGACTGTACCGGAGAACAGAACCGCTTTCTGCGGAGCATAGCCGAT
>Ga0070399_1001484_pt1 | contig 24344 bp, 11 predicted proteins | sample BioMet4_FD_61217 | JGI IMG/M metagenome (GOLD analysis project Ga0070399, IMG submission 61217) | Microbial communities from bioreactor (seeded with sewage sludge) at LBNL, California, USA - Biofuel metagenome 4 (version 1) | ecosystem: Engineered > Bioreactor > Anaerobic > Unclassified ... | reverse complement strand
GGGAGTGGACAATACCGAATCATCGCCTGCGTCAATGGCTGGACTTCCTGGAAGCAGGTTGCAAGTCAGACTATTTCCTCCGTTGTTGGACAACGCAGATACCATGGCATTAATAGGCTGCTGAACCGTTCCGAACAAATCCCCATATTGGGATATGATGGATGCATTTGTGTCAACGATGCCAACCAAGTTGTGCCCTTGCGAAGCAAACACCCCGGCTATATCGGTTCCTGAAGAATTCGGAGGCACGGTATTCCCTGCAATTAAAGTATTCAACAACACTGTCGAATTGGTTGTCACAAAGACGCCTCCGCCCACACCAGCTGCTCCAGAGGAACCAAATTTTCCCGTCCATTTGGAATAGCCACCTGTTCCACCAATGCCGGTTGTGTTCCCTGTTATAGTGCAGTTAACAATTGTCAAGATGCCACTGCTATAAACTCCAGCTCCACATCCAGCATTACCTCCAGGCAATGCATTGTAATAGCCCGAAGCATTTCCACCATTTCCTGTCGTATTCCCGCTAATAGTTGAATTCGTCATGAAAAATACACCGTTATTGTAAATGCCTCCGCCACTTCCTCCTAATCCACCTGGAGCTTCGCCATCTGCTCCAGGACCACCGTGCCCAGCATGGTTTTCAGAAATTAGACAAGCGTCCATATCAAGAAAACCGTTATTACCAATGCCACCTCCGTTGGCTCCCGGGCCGTCACCAGAGCTGTAAACCCAGTCACCGGAAGCCGCTTTGTTTCCACAAATGACACAATCTTTTAAATGCAAGGTTCCTGCGTTGAAAATTCCACCACCTGGATTGCCGCCCGAGCCATTCGTGAAGGTGATTCCTGTTATGGTAACAGAAACATTTGATGAAATGCTCAGCACTCTCGTAGACGCATTTCCATTGATAACCAATGATGAAGAACCTGGCCCTGTGATAGTCAGGCTTTTGTTGATGGCAATTTCCTGATTGTTCAAGGAAATCACGCCTGCGACGGAGAACAAGATGGTGTCATTCTCCTGAGCGTTGGCTAGTGCCTGACGAAGCGAACCGTCACCACTGTCACTGGTCGAAGTGACTGTTCTAACGGTTCCGGTGGCCATTTCCTGAAAATTAGCTGTCACACTGGGATTACCTTTGATGATTGGCAGTGTGGCCGGAAATTCGCCTGCAAGCGTTAAATCGGTTGTCCAGTTGATGAATTTACTTCCTTGCGCGGGCACTGGATACAAACGCACGGTCATACCGTAAGGATACAAATCAAGGACTGGGCTGGCATGAACGGTTCCATTTCCTACAATTGAGATTTTGAGGGGAGTTGCAAAGATGGCATGAACCGATTTGTCACTGGTCATTTGAAGTTGAGCAGTTGCATTTGTGCCCGAGAGATCGCCAGTCCAGCAAACAAACTGCCAGCCGTTGGATGGCACTGCCGTCAATGTTACAGTGCTGTTTTGTACGAAGCGATTGCTACTTTCGCCTGTCTCAATCGCACCACCGGGAGCAACCGTTGTTAGTGTCACCATGTCCAAGAAGTTCGCCTGCAAAACCAGATTAGAGGTGACTACCAGTGTATTGGTGGACGCTGAGTTCGTAATGGAACCCGACCATTGGGAAAAAAGGGCATTGTCCGAGGCAGTTGCCACAACAGTGACAACCGAGTTGTTTGTATAACTTGGCAAAATTGGAGTCAGGGTTACGGTTCCATGACCATTAGTGACGAGAGTGATGGAGTATTGTGGATTATTAAAATCAAACTCGCATGCACCAATATCCACGTGAGATCCGCTCTTTCTTGCCTGGCCGAGTTGGTCGGTTGAGAGAGACCATGGGCTGCTTAGAACAGTATCATCGCCTGCGTCAATCGCTGGGCTGCCCGAAAACAGGGCGCAAGTGGGGGAAAGCCCTCCATTGTCGGACAGTGATGCAACCTGAGCATTCAACGGGGAAATTGTGGTTCCTGTAATATCACCGGATGCAGTGAAACCATTCGTGGTTTGGATCCCAACCAAATTATGTCCAAGCGATGTAAAAGCGCCATAAATATCAGATGAGAAGCCGTTGTTCCCATCAGAGTTTCCAGCAATCAGGGTGTTTAAGACTAGAGAATTACTTTTTGTATTAATGCCACCCCCCATCCCATTTGTGCCATCTACGTAACCTGTCGCAGCGGAAAAACCTGGTGTTCCCTTTTCTCCAGTGGTGTTACCTGTAACCGTGCAATTCACAAGAGTGTATGTTCCACTATTACAAAGACCGCCACCATCTCCTCCATTTCCAGCACTCGCACCACCATAAGTTCCAGATCCACCTTTCCCTCCTTTTCCACAGATGTTTTTCACAAGCGTGCAATTGGTCATGGATAGTGTCCCTGAATTAAATAGACCTGCGCCTGAACCACCAATGCCTCCAGAAGTTACAAAATTCATATTGATGCCGCTTCCGCCATCTGCACCGTCTCCGCCGTTTCCACATAAATTATTGCAAAGGGTGGACGAATCGAGGCAAAGTACGCCCGCATTGTAGATGCCACCGGCATCCCCGCCTTTTTTACCAGCTACAAAAGTTACATCAGCGAACACTGTTCCAGCGGCGCCTGAGGAGTTACTGTTGAAGAGGCAATTATAAATCAATGCTGTTCCCTGGTTATAAAAGCCCCCTCCATTTCCACCGGCGCTAAATGTATAAACACCAGATCCACAAACATTGTTTATCACAGTGGAGTTTGAAATAACCATCATCCCAGAATTATAAACACCGCCTCCATCACCACCATATCCAATACTGCTGTATTCAAAAGAACTTAGATCACTATATGCTTCGTTACCACCTGTTCCAGTCTGATTTCCTGTGACAAGGCAATCAGACATATACAAAGTTCCTGTGTTGCCCACTCCACCACCGTTTCCGCCTTTCCCACTTCCCCCAATCGAAACCGAGGAATTTACTTGCTGCGAATCATCTCCACCTTTGCCCGTCTTGTTATTTATCACAGTACACTTCTGAAGGGTTAAAGTGCCTTCGTTCAAAATGCCGCCTCCGAGCTCACCTGTTCCAGCCCAAACGCCAGTAACCGAATTACTTGTCCCGGCAGGAGAAAGCCCATTTGTAACGCTCAATTCTGAAATAATGGCCACGACATTTGTCGCAATGTGAAAAATACGGCTTTCCCCATTACCGCAGATAAGAAGGTTTGTTGCTCCAGGACCGGTTATTGTGAGGTTCTTTGAAATCAGCAACTCCCCATTCGTCAACGTGATTTTGCCTGTGACGAGAAATTGAACCGTATCCCCGGGAGATGCTGAGCTAATAACCTCTCTAAGAGACCCCGTGCCATTGTCGTTGGTTGAGGTGACATTAATAGTAGCACCAAAACCGGAAATACATCCTATTAAAAGGCTACCCAAAAGCCCTTTCATAAAAACCTTCATAATTACTCCTTAAACAGAGTTAATTTCAAACCGAGGTGTTAACAATTAAAATTTAAGCTAGTTTAAAAAACTGAATATTGTCAATGAAAAACTAGACTTTTTTACCCAATTTGAGCGAATTGAGCCAAAAGTATTGTTGTCCATGGCAGGGAAGGGGGAGAATAGTCAAATTTTAGCCCGCTACTCGTAGAAGGTGGGCTACTTATGTATGTTTGGCACAAACATCCTTGATTGGAGTAGATACCTGAGCTTCACGACACGTTGATGATTTGTTCGTCGCTGAAATGGCTCTTTTTCATTCGTTCTTCTCTTTCTTTTTTATCAACTGAACTCTATTTTTCACATGTCCATCTTTCGGGAATCAGGCTAGGCAGGTCAAAACTGCCTCAGTTGGATTAAAAATTGATGTTATCACAATATCCTTTTCATGATTCTATGCTCCATTTAGAGAGTTTAATTGGATGAAAATATAGATAATTGCTTGGGAATTCCGCTAAAAGTTTTTTTAAAGATTTGTCATATCGACCCAACTCTTGAAAGTCTTCTTTTGTCCAAAGTGATTTCCCTCGAAGTTTTAAATCCTTTTCCGAAATTATTTCCTTTGCAGATAACACTAAAGAAGTAGGCAACCCGATCTCGACAAATAATTTTGTTGCAGCAAATACTCCGCAATAGTGACAAAATTGTTTTAGCGCATCAGCGCTTACAACAAAAATATCAGAATAACTTCCAACCAGAGGATATTTAAGAAGGTATTTCTTGTTTGTGATTTTGTGCTGTATATAACGAAATAGATAATACTTATCGTAAATTAAAATCCGAGCAATATCACGAAGTGATCTTGGTGTTTTCCAGATTTGATTAAATCGAAGAGGATTTATCTTTAAATCAAATTGTTGGAATTTCCTTAAAGCCATATCATACTCTGGAAGTTGATTTTGAGCTTCAACCCCGTTAATATTTAAATTCCAGTGGTATGCCTCGCTCACTCTTGGCCACCAGTCTTCTCTTTTGTGTAAAGTAATAAATTCTGGTATAAAACAAGTACTTTTGTTTAATTTAAGATGTTCAGTATAGTTTGTTTCGTTTATTATAGGGTTTAATATTAAATCGTCAGCCACAAAAAAATAATGAGTATAACATTCTTTAAAGAAACCTTTTAATCCTTGTGATATATATCCTTGAAAATAAAAAGAACATTCATATACTGGAATTACATTTTGTTTCTCGCCATTATAAAACGGGACTAAATGGTAAATATTGCTAAACCGACCTTTATAAATTCCCTCTAATATATCGATATTTTTATTGTATTGGTGGTTATAAATAATAATCAGTGCTACTTTATTCATATCGTCTTCTCATTTTTGAATTCATGAGGCGCCCCCTCTTAATGACTGGATCAAAAAGAGGGGAAATTAAGTTGTTTTTTTGGTTTCTGCCGTATTTTATTTTCTGTATTGACTCTTTATTTTCTGTTTTGGATTTAGGAGAACAGACAGGCTCTCGCCTGTTAGTTTACTCTCCATAATCCGGTTTTCTTTTTCTAGTGTCTTGGGCGTTCTCTTTTTCATCTTTTTCCCGTACCATGTCCAAATCACCTTCGGTGACAGGGGAGATTTTGCTTCCGCCTTTTTCATTTTCCTTTGACCGCATGGCTTGCCAGCATTTCTCTTGTCCGTTGAAGCCCTTATGGGGTGTGATAGATGTCATAAGGCGTTAAATTGTCCAGTTTCTAATGCGGTTTCGTGTGTTGTAAAATGGAAACCATTTATAAGTCCTTTGCCCGCTTGGCATCTAGCCCGGTATTGTGGGGCAAGTCAACACAATCAGGAATTGATGTTTTGCATAAAAACATCCCAATGTTCAAAAATTTGTTTTTGAATATCGCTCAAGCATTGTTCGTGCAGGATCTTTGACAATCTAGATTCGCCAGTAATGCTTCCAACCGTCTTGTTTGTTGTTCATTGAGTTTCCAACGTTTACTATCCAATAGAATATAGATCATTGATATCGCGTATTTTTGCTGTGATTTTCCATTCACTCCTGACGTTTTGAAAACTCTCTCAATAGCAGGTATGACTTGCGCCATCACCTCCGACGGAGCATTGCGTTCCAGAACATGTATTGCAGACGTGACAACTTCGGCATCCTCATCTTTTAGGGATTCAAGAACAAGTGGCAATGCTTCATCTACCCAATGCATTAATAGAACCTTCACCAATGTGTCTTTATAGCAACCGGTTGCTTGCCGCATTTTCAATGCTCTTGAAAGCGCGCTAAGCCTCTCTTTTCGATTACATCGAATCAAATAGCGCAAAGCGTCATTCTGTATGGCGCAAGCCCAGTGCCCTTCTTTCTTGTAATAGAAGTCTGCAACATCGGATTGAAGATTCGTTGAGGCAAATTCCGCTATCAATGGCATTGCCATGTAATCCGGTGGTTGTTGATGCAGTTTCTTCCGAAGTAGGTTGTCCATTTCCTGAGTTGGTATTTGGAGAACGGATACGATTTCACATAATTGTCTCATTTCACCTCGTTTTATGTAAACCGATTGTTCGTTGCTGAAATCTTGGAGGATCATTCCCTTAGCCTCGTCTGGCACCATCTTGGCTAGTGCTGCCAAAGCTCTGAGATCGGCTTTGGACGAAAGCGCTAAAGGCTGAATGATGGGCAAAAAGTCCTTGCCGCCGATTTCATTCCAGTTCTCAAGGATCATCCAAAGCTGAGCGGAAGTGAGCTCATTTCTATGCGAAACAATTTGTTGACGCAATTGACTGTCCTGAGGCGCATACTTCAGCAAAGCCAGAGTAGTAGGCAACAGTGTTTCACGATTTTTATTTGTCACACCGCTACTGAAAGAAGCTACGAATTCTTTTTGAAAGTTCGTTGTCGCTTTCCTAAATTCCTTTGTGTTTGCACGTCGATCATTTGTATATTGGAGAGACAGCGCTTTCAAATCCGCATACAATGACACCACCGAATCGTTGACAACAAAATCTGGTTTGAGTGCAGCCTGAAGAATGGCTTGAGAATCGTCATTTGGGGTGGGGGATGACAGAAATGCCAGACTGACTTCGGGATTATTTGCGATAAAGGGGATTAACGCCCTCCGTGCACCAGAAGTCTGCAAGTATCGCAAGGTTTCAATTGCACGACTGCGGGTATCTTTATCTCCCAACAAACCTTCCTTTGCCTCAGCCGTGATTTTCTGTTCTTGAGCTGGTTCCAATGGAGTAATTCGTATTGTCATCACGTCCGAAACAATTTCGTGGAGATACACTGAACCGGTGGAATTTGCCTCACCCGGAATTGGGAGAGATGAAGATGCGTAGATGCGATAGATTCCTGGCGAATCAAAGCGTAACCACTGATTTGCAGGAAGAGTGACGGTCCAATCCTTTAGGTTCGTGTCGCCAGAACTAAGCCCTCCATAAATCTGTGGGACCAGTGTCTGGAAACGTTCCAGCGGATCAACCACCAATTGACCTGACTCACTCGCTGCCGTAAACGAAATATCACAGCACCGTCCAGAACGATCTGAAATATCCGTCTGAAGGTGATATTGATTTGTAGATAGATTTTTGAAAACCAACGTCGCTGGAATCATTTCACCTTGAAAGAAATTGGTTCGTGGTAATTTCAATTGCAGCGATAATCCGTATGGCTGTTCCTGACGCAGTGTGTCCCAAGTGGTTTCGAAACCTTGCTTTGCCCAGGAAACCGAAGACAAAACGACCATTTGAAGGATAACCAAACAAATGTATGACTTGCCCAAGACGAACAGACATCTTGTGGAGTGGGTAGACATGGAATTCTTTTAATTCAGTTGGTTTTCAAAGTCTACAGGAGATTTGTAGCCCAAGGCAATGTGAAACAGCACTCGGTTATAGTTGAGTCCTATTTTGATGCTACTTGCCGATCGAGAGAACTTGTGGGCGAAGATTCACAATGTAAATTAACTGACAATCGCTCTCGATTTTGGATGTCAAATGTCAAAAAAATAAATGTACACGGAAAGCCCCGCATTTAAGCGGGTTGACTTTTTAAACTGTCTTTTCCCCCTTCTAAACTGACTCTGAATCCATCGCGTGAATTGTTCAACGGGATGAATCAAGAGCAGGGGATATGCCCGCTAAAACCCGGTTTTGTGAAATTGCATTGCCTCTTTCACGATTCTTAAAAGGCTCTTGCAATGAGGTTTCAATTGGTTTTTTTATGCCTCTTCTGCGTGTATTATTTGTCTCTTTCTTGTCCAAATTAGAGTTGATGGGCTGTGGTAATCCAACACCCGGTAATGTATCGGCAATTGCGCGTTCCAAATCGTCCAAAGTTATGGAGGGATGATTCCTGTTTGTAAGGTAAAGTCGTTTATAAAACATGGTTCGTCCAAGGAATTGATCAATATTATCACCTTAATGAACTCGTTCATGCAATACCTGTAAGCCTGTGGTGTCGTTACCAATGCCACAGGGCATCTACGGTCTACAATTTGTGTGCGCACCCAATTATGACGCATTGAACCAAACCTTGGAATTGACAACAACGGCAACCAACCGCTATGAATGGGATGCAATGAATCGGCTCTTGAGCATCACAGGACCGACAAATAGGACGACCTTTGCCTACGACGGGTTGGGACGGAGGGTGCAAAGCATTGAGTGGCAAAATGGAGTGGCGATTAGCACGAACATCTTCGTCTGGGATGGCTTGGCGTTGGCCGAACAACGGGATGGGACAGGATCGACTGTGATCAAGCGGTTCTTCGGTCAGGGAGAGCAAATTTCTGGCGTGAACTATTATTTCACGCGAGACCATCTGGGTTCGATACGAGAAATGACGGATGAGAGTGGTGCAATCCGATATCGCGGCGATTACGATCCCTATGGACGTTCAACACAAGTGCAAGGGGATCTTGTGCCTGACTTTGGTTACGCGGGAATGTATTACCACGCTGCCAGTGGCTTAAGCCTGACGTTCTTTCGGGTGTATGATCCGGATTTGGGAAGATGGCTATCCAGAGACCCAATTGGAGAAAAGGGCGGGGTAAACTTATATAATTATGTGATAAACGATCCCATAAATAACAAGGATCCCAATGGAGATAATGCGGTATTTGGAGCAGCAGTGGTGTTTGGTGTTCTTGTGCTTATAACTTATTTTTTGAACCGTACGATTGCGAAAAAAACAACACCGATTTCTACCGTGAATGCGAGTTGTCAAGATATTAAAAATTTGGCAGATCGTTTACAGGTAGCTGCTGAAAAAATGCAAGCAAATGTAGCTCACAATCGGAATCCTTTTGATGGGGTTGGCCCAATAGCCACATATTGGACAGGTGGGCCAACTGAATATGGTCGAAAAACGTCGTCAGTTGGAGAACAAAATTTGCTTAAATGGCTAGAAACGAGTGATGCGCTAAATAAAGGAAATACTGCTTTTATGGTTGGTCATTCCTCTGATGTGCAAGATAATATTAATGCGAATGTTGAAATAGATCGAGGATTAACAGCCGCAAGACTTCTTAGAGAGGAGTACAATAGGCGAAATTGTGAAAAATAAATTTTTACAAAAAAATATTCCAAAGCCAAAGGATTTTTTAGTTTTATTTTGCTATTTAATACCTGTATATTTAATATCTTATATTATCTTATCCATAAATGGAACTTATGTTTCAATTGCATCAGAAAGAGTTTGGTCTTCTACATATAATTATCCTTTACTTGACACAAGGGTGTGGGAGCCTAAATATATTATTGCTCGGAAATATACGTTTAATTTTCAGGGGGAAATTTATAAACCACTAATTAAGATAGATCGAAAATTATGGCATACGAATATTGACCTGTTTCCTAATTTATAGAATTTTTTGAAGTAATTTTTAGTCTTTTTATAATTTAAAAATGGATGGTGACGATCTTGTTTAAAAGAGAGGCATAGAAGGAACCATCTTAATTTTGTTCTGAGTTTTAGTGTTACATCCTAATTTCAAGTAGATTGAAGTGAATTATATGGATTAACCGTAACATACGACATTTCTTGGAGGCGCCAGCTCCCGAGAGTGGTGATGAGGAAATGGAAGGTTCTTCCAGTAAGGAAGAGAGCGGGATTTATCACCCACGACATTAACGGCAACATCTGATGGCACGGCAGTGTTCATCGGTTGTGCCACCGCCAGCCGCGTTCTGCGTTTTGAGACGTCAAATCGGGTTGTTTCGGACGTAATTGAGATGCCAGCCCCACCTTTAGGAATGGCACTCTCGCCGGATGATCGAACACTTTATGTTACCTGTGCCGCTTCGGAAAGCAAAGTGTGCATCGTGGATGTTGCTGGACGGAAAATCACTGGTTCCATTGACGTCGGACATACTGCGATGGCTCCGATCGTTAGCCCGAATGGGGAAAAACTCTACGTCTGCAATCGTTTCAATAATGATGTTGGAATCAATCCCACTTGACCCGAAGGTGAAAATGGATCTTGTGCGTAAGGGAGAATTTTATTTTTACGATGTTGGCATTTGTTATAAAAAGTGGTAAAGCCGCTGGTTGTCTCCGGGTGACGCTTACTAAGTGGATCACTTTGGAAGAATTATGAGGGTAGGGGAAGGGGGGGCCACCCCACTCTTTTCTATCCCTTTCAACACGGTTTCAAGGGGATTGAAAGGCCATTGAAAGATTAGTGGAAGGCCCGTTTGCTTTTGTTAAAAACAGATGTAATTTTGAATAGAATCGCTCCCAGTAGTGAGCGCCAAACGTGTAACTTGCTACTGCATAGGTTCGCATGAATCGTAAATTTCAGCGAGCACATCGGTTCTCTTTCCATTTTCGCCAAACAAATTCATTCAAAAAACGCACTAGGCAACTGCTGCCTAGTCCTCAAGAAAGGCCGTTTTTGGCATTTCAAAGTTCACCCCCTCAAATTTGCTCATAATCGCTCTCGATTTGCATGTCATTTGCTGTAAGTCGTTATTCCATAGTCATTTATTTTATGACATCGAAATCGAGAGAAATTATGGTTTTCAAAGTGGGGGTAAAACCATTCGTAAGTCGTTGATTATTCCACTATTTTCCTATTTTTGACGCTATTTGCCGATCGAGAGAACTTGTGGGCGAAGATTCACAACATGGAAAGCATATGGATTTGATCAGCTCTATTAAATATAACAAATATTGTGCGATGTATTGCCTTACTTTAAATTTTCTATCTTTCGTTTATGAATTTTTTGCCAATGAAGGAATTCTTAGCCGCCAATCTTTCCGTCATGACCCGTTTTTTCATCCAGACATGCCCTTACAAATTTTACCAGCGCTGATGGATGATACGGTTTTTGCAGAAAATTTAAACCATGACCAACAACAAGGTTCTTTGGCATGGTTTCAAGGCTATAACCGCTCGTATAGATTATTTTGAGTTCGGGTTTCTCCAATTTGAGTTTTTTACCCAGTTCGATGCCAGACAGTCCGCCTGGCATGACCAAATCTGTGAATAGCAAATCAATGGTGTTGTTTGTCCATGCGTTGATTGCTTCCTGGTCTGAAGCGGCTTCAAGGACGTTATAGCCGTGATTTCTAAGAATGCCGCAAACCATGGCTCGAAGATCGGCTTCATCCTCAACAACAAGTATGGTTTCTTGAGTGGATTTCCAGACATTTGTCTGGCTTGGCGGAGTCGTTTCGCCTGTGGTTTCACGTTGTATTGGCAGGAATACTCTGAAAGTTGTTCCCTGGCCCTTGGCTGACACCACGTCGATCCAGCCTTGAAGTTGTTGCACTATTCCATAAACGGCGGCAAGGCCAAGTCCATCTCCTTTGCCAACTTCCTTGGTTGTGAAGAAGGGTTCAAAAATGTGTGGTAAAATACTTGGATCAATTCCTGTACCGTTATCACCAACCCTGAGACAAACGAACCTGCCAACTCGGGCATCCATGTTGTTTTGAACATCAGCAAGAGTGATTTGCGTGAGGCTCGTTCCTATACTGAGTACACCACCTAAAGGAAGGGCATCGCGCGCATTGACAGCCAGATTCATGATGATTTCCTCAATCATGTGACTGTCCGCCTCGATGAGTGGTAGATTTGGGGAATAATTAAAATGGAGAGCAATGTTCTCGCCCAAGATATTTCGGATTTTGCGCGTTGCGTCTGCCACCGCCTGATTGACATCCAGCGGATATGTTCTTGTCTCCTTGTTGTGACTGAATGTGAGTAATTGTCGTGTTAAGTTGGATGCCCTTTCGCTTGCCTGGGATATTTGTTGGATGTATTTCTTAATTTCAAAATCAGTCGCGCGCTTTAGTAGTATATCTGTGTATCCTTGTATGACAGTCAGTGCATTATTGAAATCGTGAGCTATACCAGCTGCCAGTTGCCCTATCGACTCCATTTTCTGGCTCTGCCTCATGTGGGCTTCCAATGCAACGCGTTCAGTAATATCCATTGCGTAGCAATGGACGACCTGACTGGGAATTATTGGAAAGAAGGACCAGGAAAAAACGCGGCTTCCAATTGTGGTTTCGCGCTTGGTTTCACTTTTGCCGTCTTGAAGACATGCTGTGACAACAGCGCTTGTATCTTCAGGTAAAAGCTGTCCGGGGGTGCATCCGACGGAACGGGCAAAATCTTGGGCCGCCTTGTTCCAATATGTCAATTGACCGCTTCCGTTCAATTCAAAAACAGGGTTGGGATTTAACTTTGGAAACTCAGCTAATTTTTCTATTTCGTCTTCGGCTTGTTTTCTTTCTGTGACATCGCGGGCATTTATCACCAATGCTGTGCGGTTGGTGTCGCTGGTCTGTATTGCCTTGCCTATGGCCTCAAGGACTCGAAATGAGCCATCTGAATGCCGAAATACGAATTCTGTTTTTGGCGGATGATCGTTCTTGGTAAATCCAGAGTTGAGGAAATGTGCAAACGCCTGTGTGTCATCAGGAGAAATAAACTGGAGAAGGTGTTTGCCTGTTAGGTCTTCTGGCGAATACCCCAATGATCGCATGGATGGGCTTGCGTAAAAGATAGTCGAGTCCTGGCCGAGAATCAGGATGATGTCCATCGCATTCTCAATCAAAGACCGAAAATGTTCTTCGCTTTGGCGCAGGGCTTCAACAGCCATCAGGCGTTGTCGGTTTGTTTTCTGAAACTGAATGGCATTGATTAGCGCGGATGGAAGTCTTTTAAGCGTTGTTTTGAGGATATAGTCATCAGCTCCTTCCTTGAGGCATTGAACGGCAACCTCCTCAGATTGTGATCCGGTTACAAGGATAAAGGGCATTTCCCGGGTGGAAGTTTTGACCAGTTTGAGTGCTTCCAGACCATCAAAACCAGGAAGGAGAAAATCGGAAAGAACAATATCAGGTCTAAACTCTTGAAGACTAAAAAGGAAGTCATCGCGTTTTTTAACACAACGGGTCAAGAAGCTCAAATTGGCACGGCGCAGTTCAGCCTGTATCAGTTCAGCGTCATCAGAGTTGTCTTCGAGGATTAGAACGTGAAGTGGACCGTTCCGTTCGTCGTTTTTCTGACCGTTTGGCAGTCCCTGATCGTTGGAAAAACGAGTTTCTGATGTATTGATTTTTTCACTCATAACCTTCCCTTTTTTCCTGACTGACCAGGGTTTTTCCCTCGGAAGTGTTGTCAGCAGCCTTTACGGAGGTGGGTAAGGAAAAGAAGAAACAGGCTCCCAGATTTAGGTCTCCCTCGGCCCACGTTTTTCCACCATGTCGAAAAATGATTCTACGCACCATTGCAAGCCCCACCCCGTGTCCTTCATATTCGTCTTCGGAATGTAATCTTTGAAAGAACCGGAACAGTCGGTCTGCATACTTCATGTCAAATCCAACCCCGTTGTCTCGAACAAAAAAGACATTTTGATTTGGTTGCGAGTGAAATCCTATTTCAATTTTTGCGTCTTTTTGTTTTCGAGTGAACTTCACGGCATTGGATAAAAGATGATGCCAAACTTGCGAAATCAATGGCCGGTCAGCAGCCGTTTTAGGCAAGTTGGCGACTGTAAATTTTGTCTTGGGCGCCTTAAAACGAAAGGTCTCGATAACCTCCTTTACAATTCCTTCCATGTCAACCACCACTGGATTGAATTTCTGCTGGTTGAGGTGTGAAAATACCAAAAGATCTTCAATGAACATCGAAACTTTGCGACTGCTGTTAAGAATGATTTCCAAAGAGCGTTTTGCCTGTGGGTCAAATTGATCGCCACAATCTTCAAGTAGAATCGTGGCAAAGCCTTCCAACGTCCGAAGAGGTGCTCTCAGATCATGCGAAACCGCATGACTGAACTGTTCATACTCTAGGCTAAGCGCTTGAAATTCAGCAGATTTATGTTCTAATGCCCTTATCAATTCTTCACGGCGCATTTCAGTCGTGTTCGGCATTTCCATGTTCATAAGGAGGAATCCATTATAAATATTCAATAGAATTTCCATAAGTCAAAGGAAACGCTTGGGAAAACGTCATTTTTCAATTTTTTGCTAAACCCTTCTCGAAAGTAACCGATGAAAATGTGTAGTGGGGGGCTTTGCTGGAATTACGGCAGACGGCGAAGCCCACGGATTTATTAACGGGTTGTGATTCTCTCCTTCGTTTGGGCGAAGGAGAGTTTTTTTGGAGGGGGCTATTTAAAAGCCACTGTTTGGGATAATTAATTCCGCTTAAGATGTTGTTAAACAATGTTAAATGTCAGAAAACACATCTTGAAATGGATGTCACAAGGTTTCTCCAGTTCCATTCTTTCGTTCTCGCTATTTCTCGATCTTAATTTGATGGGCTCCAGCCCCAGTGTTTTTAATAACAGCCAAGCCATTTGATAAGCTGCCGGAAAATAATAGACCATCAACGCTCACGCGGTCCTTCTCGCCTGCTGGAAGTAGAATTGTGGCTGTGACATTACCTGGAATGACCACATCCGCCAGTGTGCCTGAATCTGATTTTTTCACATGAATCGAAACCGGTCCTCGTATGGTGGGAATCGTGCCATTCACTTCTGTTAGAAGTTTTCCCAACTGAGGTTGTATAACTATTTGCCCTCCTCCAGGCGTCAAGGGACGCAAGCCCAGCACGTAACGCGCAATCAAATTGCCCGCAGCCGCTCCCCATGCGTGATTCCAATCCTGGTTCGGTTTATCAGCCAGACTCCATGCTTCTGTTGTGAGGGTTGAGCCGGAAACAATCATATTATGCCAGCTTCGGGGGCCGTTTGTTGTAATCAATTCCAGCGCAGTATCTGCATCGCCAGCCTTGAAAAGCCCTTCAAGAAAGAATTGAGCTCCATAAACGCTGGGAGGCATTCCGTGATTCGCTAAAATACGTTCATGAAGAAATTTTAGAACGTCAGCACGACGATTTTCTGGAACAAGATCGAACGCAAGTGGAAAGAAATTTGCATGGGCTGAGGAATGTTGCGTTCCCACCCCATCCACATAACAGTGCTGTTCTTCATTCCAAAAGGTTTTGTTAAACATCTCAAAAACGTTGGTTGCTCTGGAGTGAAAATCGACAGCATCGTTGGCATGTCCAGTAACCGTTGCAATCTCAGCCATAATTTGAAGACATTGAAAAAAGAAAGCATTGTTTACGGAATTGGTCCAATTCTTGTATGGCCCCTTCATCATGACAAATCCGTCACGATCCCCGGCAGGCCAGTCTACAATATCACTATTGGTCTTTTGCGGAAAACCGGGAAAGCCCTGCATCAACCCATTCCCCGTTGCAGCCCAGACAAATGAATCGTGTTTTAGCGTATCGTAATATTTTAAAAGAAGGTCTTTGTTTCCGGTGTGGAGGTAATCATTCCATGCGACTAAAACCATGTGGAATTTCCATTCCGTCGGCCAAGTAGGATGTTCCACTAGATACTCGAAACTGCAACGAGTCATTGTGAATTCTCGATCAACCGCATAGGAGCACAATTGTTGTATATAGGTATCTGCTTCGTATGGTTTGCGTTCCCGATCTCCATCAATATAAATGCCGTCAAACGTAAAAATCTGCATGGAATTCTTGCACAGATTCCAGATGGCATCCAAAGTTGGGTTGGAGCTCTTGAAGCTGGCTGCGTTGGTGTTGAATTCAGATAACAAACGCTCTTGAGTTACTTTCGGCTGGCTGGTTCCACATCCAGTCAGTTCAACGTAACGGAATGGCATGACGACACCAAAGTCTTTGGGAGGATTAAGCGTTTGACCTTTATAAACTGGTGGACGTAACTCGTAAATCCGCTTGTCCTTCTTCAATACGATGACATTGGTTGCGTAGCGAATACAACCTCCCGGAGTTGGATTGATAGCCGTTTCCAAAGCCAGTTCACCAAAACGGACTTCGATTTTTTGCCCATCTTGGGCTTCTGAAATTTCCAACTTGGCGTAGCCAAAGGCATCTTGTCCAAAATCAAAAAACCATCGTCCTGAGCCCGTGTTTGTTGCAAGAACAGGCGCGTGCCCAACGTAACGAAGCGGATATCGATTTGCCCAGATATTGGTTGAAGTATTATGAATCAGGTTGCTGGATGGAGAGGCAAATTGAGTGTCTGTTTTAAACTGTTGAATTGAAGAATAGGGGCTTACCTCTCCCTTGCTGTCCTTTGTGCGAACCTGCCAAAAATAACAGGTGTCCGGTTTCAATGCGGTTCCCTGAAAAAGCACATTAATCGATTGGGAATTGTCTACAATCTTAGAGTCCAAAATATCGCCCCTACCCGCTTCGGCATCAGAGCGCGAGGAAGAAACTAGAATTTGAAAACCCTTCTGCGAATCTCCCGGGAATGAAGGGTTATAAATCCAGGCAAAATCCGGAGTGGCTTTGTTGATCACAGTTTGCTCAGGATGCTCAAGCAAATTACACATGAGACCGGTGGGTGCGTCGGCAGCCAGTAACTGCATTCCCATGAGTGCCACAGCAACAGGAAGCCAAGTTCTAGCAGAGAAACGGTATCGATCTGTCTTTTTCAATGAGTTATCCGTGTTAATTTTTTGGTTTGGAAACATAGATGTCCTCTTCAGCACATTCCAATTTGATTTGTTCTCAAAAGCCACAACGGTATACGAGACGCCCGTGTGTATCTCGAATCTGCCCTCCTTAGGGTTCCTATAAGCCGAGCATTGACATCTGCGGGCGATATTTTAGCGCTTTGCCAAAGGTGGTATTAGGTTTGTCAGTAAGGTAGAATTTTAAAGTTCCACCACGCACGATTTCCCGGTGTGTAATGTAGCTGTAAGGATATGCCGTTCCGTTCAATTCCACCCGATCAATATAAAATGCTCCCGGTTGCGTTTGCACTGCCTCGACATTGAAAACCTTGTCAACTCCGACCTGAATGCTGACATGTTTAAACGAAGGTGTTCCAAACACATAAACACCAATTGCCGGATTCACAGGATAAAAACCCAAAGCAGAAAGAATGTACCACGCACTCATCTGCCCACAGTCATCGTTGCCACACATCCCGGCTGGAGAGTTATCAAACAAGGTCGTCATGATCTCATGAATACGCGCTTGAGTCTTCCATGGTTTCCCGGCGTAGTTATAAAGATAGGCGACATGATGCGAAGGTTCATTTCCCTGAACATATTGACCGATCAATCCCGTTACATCCACGACTGCCCCATCTCCCTTCACGGTTGAGGGCAATTGAAAGAGTTTGTCTAGCTTGGCAACAAATTTGGATTCTCCCCCCATCAGTTTCATCAGCCCCTCGGGGCTTTGCATAACATGCCAGGTGTAATGCCAGGCATTTCCCTCCGTGTAATCACCGCCAGCATCGCCAGCGTGTGATATTTTCAAAGGATCAAAGGGTTTTACCCAAGCCCCATTCGTTGTGCGTCCTCGCATTAATCCACAGGAAGGATCGTAGAGGTTGGTGTAAAAATTGGCACGGCGGGCGAAATACGCATAGTCATTGGTTTTCCCCATGGCCTTGGCCATTTCGGCCACACAACCGTCTGCAAACGACATTTCAAGAGTGCGTGAAACCGCTTCCTCCTTGACGACATCCGAAGGCAAATACCCATACTTCATGTAGCTTTCCCAATCGGACTTTGGATGATTGACAGTGGAACTGATTTTTACCGCTTCATACGCTTTCTGGGCATCCGAAGTGCTGAGAATTCCCTGCAAATACGCCTCCACAATCACAGGAATACTCGGATTCCCAATCATGCAATGGTTTTCATGGCCCCACAAGGTCCACATGGGCAAGTATCCCACCACATCAAAATGTTGCAACAGAGTATCCACCATTTGCGTCATCGTTCTCGGATACACAATCGAATAAAATGGAACAGCGGCACGATGAATATCCCACAATGAAAGAGTTGAAAAGTAAGTGTTCGATTTGGAAGTATAAACTTTATTATCTGCTCCGCGATAACGGCCATCACAATCAGCAATGTTATTGGGAACAACCAAGGCATGATACATCGCGGTATAAAAGGTTTCCAAATTCCTGCGAGAGCCATCCACCCTGATCTTGGAAAGGATATTGTTCCATTCACTGTATGCAAACAAAGCACAATTCTCAAATGACCAGTCGCTCATTTCACGAATCATATTGCTCCGAGCCCCCGCCACATCCACAGTGGAAAGCGACACTTTGACGTTAAGAACGAGATCGTTTGAATTCTGAAAATTTAAAACAAACCTCTGATTTTTTCCCTCCTTCTCACCAGAAAGCCACGTCGTTGATTCGATGGGCTTGTCAAACATCATCACAAAATACACATGCCGTTCCCCACCCCATCCTCTTGTAATTCTATAACCACTCAGCGTTTGGCTTCCTTCATGTTTTACCTCGCTTTTTATCACAACGGTATCGAGACTTTTCTTGTCTGGCACAAAGGCAGATTGCAAGTCGACCAACACGTGGCCTTCCTTTGATCCGTTAAAGGTGTATCGATGAAAGGCACAATGCCGAGTGGCAGATAGCTCCACATTGACCCCGAAATCACTCAATTCAACCGAATAGTAGCCGGGCTTGGAAGTTTCCTTTGTGTGAGAAAACTGGCTCTTGAATTGCGTTTTCAACGGGTCCCCAGTGAAAGGGAGCAACAGCATATCTCCCAAGTCCATCCATCCAGTTCCGCTCAAGTGAGTGTGAGAAAAACCAATGATCTCCTTATCTTCATATCGGTATCCGGAACAATAATCCCAGCCGGCATTTCCGGTGTCCGGACTTACCTGAACGAAACCAAACGGTGTTGTTGCCCCTGGATATGTATGGCCACCTCCAGCAGTTCCAATCATTGGATTGACAAAACGGGCGAGGTCATCACTACCACAATGCCCAATGTTGGCTGTTGCAGTCAGACAGAATGCCAAAACTGCTGTCAGTAAGCGCGTTTTCTTCATAGAAGTATCTCAGAGAATTACAGCCTTCCACACGGCATGTAAAACACAAAAGGTCCCCTTTCTCCCAAGATGATTAGACGAATTCTCTCTCTTTATAAAAAGACGCTTATGCAAGCCCTTTAATGTCTCAACGAATGTCCAACACCTGCCCACAATGAATTTGAACAGGGCCCAGCAAGCCATTGGGGACATAGTGTGCATCTTTGGAAGGACCGCTTATGGTCCACGTTTTGCGAGACTTTTCATCGCGTCCAGCATCGTAAACGAGACGATTAAACCATGTACTCGTAATAGAGATTGAAAGCTCATTGACTCCGGGAGTCACAAAACGTGTCACGTCCAACCGATATGGAGTCGTCCACATGGTTCCTGCTGCCTTACCATTAACTTTTACGAGCGCGATTACATTCACGTTTCCCAAATCCAAGCAAACTTGTGAATCATTATTTTTGGAATCAAGGGTAAATTGAGTGTTGTAAATAACAGTCCCTGAAAACGCCTTTGCTTCAGGGCTCATATCAAGGTCAGGCCATGATTTGAGTTCATTTATTCTCAAAGAATCAGGAGCCCCCCACCCTGCCGGAAAAGATAATGTCCAGGGGCCAGTGAGTTCGATCGTGTGCGGCTTCTGAGTTTTTAAAACGTCAACGACGCCATTTTTTCTAAAAACACGAAATGCTCCCGAATTCCATGCAAGTAATTTATTTTCATCAATAACCTCGGCAGCTTGTAACGGAGCAGGAGTTGTGTCGACTAATGGCATTACCTCCCCTTCTCTTGCGGTCAATTTTTTCGTCGCGCCACTGGCTGACTTAACCTCAGCAGTCAAATACTTCACGGTTTTTAGTGCCGGGTCACTGCCTGCCCAATCGTTATTAACCGTGATAGTAACCGCACCATGATCCAAATCGCGCCTTACACGTTCGGTGACGTCCAGTTGACGTGCGGAATTCGAAGGATCCCCATAGCTTGCCGAAATGACTTTCAAGCCGGACTCCTGGCGATGTGGAACTCGCGCATTTTCCAGTTCCTTTCTTCCATATTCAACACGAACAACCTGATTTACTGGAGATTTTTTCCCTTTTCTAAATACGACAAAAGTGGATCCGGATGGAGGCAGATCCATTGAAACGAGAGTGCTCCTTGCTTCTGGTAAGACGACACCCGCTGGCCTTGTTTCTCCTGTCAAAGGATTCCAAAACTCAACTGCGCCCGACGCACGGAACCGGATTGTTCCCTTGAAACCATTACGAGCTGAGGCTGCAACAAAATACCAATCTGCGCCGTCCGATTGGCGATGCGTCCATTGCACGCCATCCCCTGCAACATCCGGTTTTAGGCCGATTCTGACCAGGGCTTTCTCAATGGCAATATCCGAAAAAACCAATCCTTTTCCAACACGTCTGACTTTCCCCGCATCCCTTTCTTTTCCCCATATTGTGACAACAGCCTTGTTAAATCGTTCTTCGGCGTTCTTTCCGCCACACAAGGTCGCCAGCCCGGTTGGTCTCTTTCCAACAATGATTGCACCTTGTTTTACAAACGAGACGAGTTTCTCAAGAGTCTCAGGAAGCATTCTCTGACAATCGGGCATCCAGAGGATGCGGTATTGTATGCCTTCTGGAGTGACAAGAAAACCGTTGTGAACCGAAAGACGGTTTAACAAAACATCCGGGTTGCAATAGTCGTAGTGGTATCCAGATGGGAACGGTGCATTCTGTGGCGGTTTGTGATTGATCTCATCCCCCAAATACCACAGCACGTCAGCAACAGGACGACCTCTTTCAAGAAGATAACTGCATCGTGTCAAATAGGCAGTAAATTTCCCCATGTTCTGCCACCAGGTTTGACCACGCAGAAATGGGGTTCCAATCCCAGAACCAAATGCAGTTCCGGGCGACAGCCAGTCCGTGCGTGGATTATGTGTGTAGGTATGGAAAACAACATGGGAAACACCCTCAGCAAAATGGGTGTCCACAATGTTCTTGAGCATTCCTGGGTGTTCATTCCAAGTCAGGTTGAACGAGGTGAAGGACTCGGCGGCAACCCGGGGCTTGCCATACATGTGGGCTGCGGATACACATGGTTTTACTGGTTTGAAATCGAAACTTCCCACAAATGCCTCGCTACGCGGTTGCCAAAATTCACACATGGGAACGTCCGCATATTTGTAATACTCCAAAATGTCAGCGGGAAACACATCACCCGGAGCCGTTTCATACGAGATGCCAAGACCATTCTTTTTGCCTAACGAGGACATTCGACCGAAAAAGTTTTCCACCAGCAAATGATTGATCGTTGCACGCCAATCACACAAAAAACGCGTCGTTGTTTCAGGATTACCCACGACATACCCAGCAAGGGCTGGAAACCATTTGCGCAATGCGTAACCACGCAATCGGTCAAACTGCTCCTCCATTCCAGGCGTCCAAGTCTGTGTTTCACATTCCCAACTATCCATCAACATTCCCTGCATCAAGCCATCGCCCACTGGTCCTCCCTTGCGGGAAAGACGGCCAATATAGCCGGCAAAATGCGTTTCTGCGCCGACAGTCGAGAGCTTGTCGCATTCCCAGCCGGTGCCTTCCGGTGGAGCTGGACCGTTGCGTTTCCCTGTATTAACGTGTCCCCAACGCACAATTGTCCACTGTCCCGCAGGTGCGTTCCAACGAAGTAATCCTTGTGCATCCACCTCCTTTGATAGATCCATCACACGATCTGGATTGATCCAGGTCTTTGGCGATTGATGCGGATACGCCCCTCTTTCAAGTGCGCGAAGTGTAAAGGCCGCCTGGGATTCCCAATTGTTCAAACGCGCCCCACTGAAAAGCTGGATATAGGCCAGCGACATTGTGTGTTTGTGATCAATTGTGATGCGATAGGTTTTTGAAGGCACTTCAGCACACGCCAATGTAATTGGGCGATTATCCTGCCAATTGCTTTCCGGTATTTCGTGATGGGCCACTTCTCGCATTCCGTCAGGTAAAACCGCATGAACCGTGATGGTTACTCCAGGCACATAACACCACTGATGATTGAATCCCTGAACCGAAGGCAACTCGATCGTTCTGAGAGTCACGGTATCCGCAAAAGTTGCTTCCACCCAGTCAGGTTCTGATTCAGGATTTAAAACGAGAGTCCCATTCGCTGCGTTGCGAAGACATTTGTCCCAAGGCAAATTCTCCCGATTGCTTTTTATGGAAACGGGAATCAATGCTTTTCCTGTGTCTCCTTCTGGCGTTGGAAAAGCCAGAACCACGACATCACGGTAATCGCGCCAATCCTCCTGGCTTGGTTGAGGCCGGGGTAAATTAACAACCACGTTGCTGCCCCCCACAATGTCCATTCGACTCCAGACCAGATGTCGCATTGCCTTGTCTGGTGTGATCCAAGGCCCGCCAGACATCGCCCAGCCTGGGCAATTCTGCATTGTAAAGCGCAATCCAAGTCGCCGACACTCTTCTGCCACGTGATGAACGGCACCGTCCCAAGGTTCACTGAGACACTTGATTTGAGGGGTAACTCCCGGCCATTCCCCACCAAACTGACCATGAAATAACTGCACCCCTTCGATGCCCGCGCCTGCAATTGCCTGAAGATCCGCGGTGATCCCCTGTGTTGCAACATTACCACCGATGAAGTGAAACCACGTTTCTGGTCGAAACACCGCGTCAGGTTTTTGAAATGCCACAGCATCATTCTCGTCAAAAGAATGATCCAAGATCTCACGTGCTGGAACAATGCCTGGCGTTTTATCTTCTGATGCCTCCAAAACGGTTGATAAATTTAAAAACAATCCTATCAACAAAACGTTCAACACCACTCCTCGCTCCGCAAAAAAACGGTGCAAAAATGACGTTTTGAGTCGAAGAAAAAATCGTGACATCGCTTTTAAGGGCATGGGCAAAGACGCTAAGCGCGTAAAATAACCGTGGCAAGTCCAAATCGATCCCACCAGCCATGTGGATTTGTATTTTTAAACAACCCGTTTTCAAAATTTTCACGCCTCAAAATAATATCAAAGACACTTTAATGACACTCGCTCCCCTTCCTATTGTTTTTGGCTCGCTCAAACTCGTGTTCTCCTGTTTGCTTGGCAGTGATGAAAATGTCTCGTCAGTGGCTTTGGCTGCTGGTAATTCCATTGATCATTGCCGGTTTGTGGCAGGTTCAACTCAAGACAAAAGTCCTCGACTTGTTGCCTTCGGATGAGCCTGTTGTCAAGGGGCTCAATCAATATCAGGAGCATTTTTCCACCGGTCGGGAGCTAATGATCACATTGCAAACCTCCAAGGCCGAGGAATCAGAAGTTCTCGCCAAAACAATCGCTACGCATCTTCGTAAACGGAATGATCTTGTCTCTCGTGCTTGGTGGCAACCTCCTTGGAAGGAATATCCAATTCAAACGGGTGAGATTCTTGCTTGGCTGCGAATGAGTGAGCCTCCCAATGAATTTGGCAATCTTACAAACCAGTTGGCAGATCAGAATTTAAAAGTGACCCTGGATGCCACCCGCGAAACACTCTCGACATCACTCTCTCCAACAGATTTGGCACTGGCCAGTTTTGATCCATTCGGATTGATACGCTTGCTGAAGCTAGCCAATCTGGAAGGCCTGTCCTCCGGCGGTGGGGATGAAATGTTTGTTTCAAGCAACGGTTGTTTCCGTGTCATATACGTCAGAGCCACTTCCTCATTGGAAGATTACCGGTCCTGCACAAAATGGTGCGAAAGCGTCATTTGCGAAATCAACTCGATTCTTCAAAAACAATCTGAATGGCACGATGCTGTCGTTCATTACACAGGACGTCCCATGTTCGAAATGGAAATCTCGCGGGACATGCAAAGGGACATCAAGGGCTCAATCGTTGGGACCTCGATTATCATTGCCCTGCTCTTCTGGATCGCACACCGAAGGTTGATGCCAATGTTATGGCTTTTGACACTGCTGTTTTTAATTCTGATTTCCACTCTGTCAATAGGATCAATCCTTCTGGGCCCCATCAATATCATCAGCATGGGGTTTGCGGCAATTCTGTTGGGCTTGGCCGTGGATTATGCCCTGGTTCACTATCAGGAAGCGCTTGCCCATCCTCACGCTACGATCCGTGAAATCCGCCGCGCGATTGCCCCCAGTATCATTTGGGCTGCCACCACCACCATTTGCGCTTTTTTGGTCCTGAATTTTGGAGGATTACCCGGGTTGGCACAACTTGGATCCCTCGTTGCCATCGGAGTCTTTCTTTCAGCAATTGTAATGGTCCTGGTCTATCTCCCACCACTTTTCAGAGACAGAAATGGATCTATTTCAAAAACGGCAATTGCAGAGTTGCCTGCTGAGTTGCCACAAAATTACAAAGCATCAGCCGTCAATAGATCACTTATTCTTACCGCCACAATGTTGCTTCTTGCGGTTCCCATTTTAATCGTCATTTTAAAACCACCTCAAATTGATCGTACTGCCAACTCTCTTCGACCCACTCACAGCCCTGCCTCTGAAGCATTGAGGGAAATGCAAAGCCAACTCCATTTCAATGATGAACCTCTGTGGATTATTGTC
>Ga0070399_1001464_pt1 | contig 24490 bp, 23 predicted proteins | sample BioMet4_FD_61217 | JGI IMG/M metagenome (GOLD analysis project Ga0070399, IMG submission 61217) | Microbial communities from bioreactor (seeded with sewage sludge) at LBNL, California, USA - Biofuel metagenome 4 (version 1) | ecosystem: Engineered > Bioreactor > Anaerobic > Unclassified ... | reverse complement strand
GCTAGCACCTTGTCTAAATATGAAGCCAACTATATTTTAGGTAAGTTAAAAATTAAGGATTTAATGACCAAAAATGTTGTTACTGTTAAGGAAGATGACGAGATAGAGCGGGCTGCTTATTTGATGTACCAAAACAAATTTGGCGTTCTGCCAGTTGTTGATGCGGATAATAAACTTTGCGGTATTGTTGCCGATAGTGATATTCTCAAGGTTTTTGTGGATATTTTAGGATATGCCACTTCTTCCACAAAGATTACCATTGATGTTTCAGATAAAGTAGGGGTAATTGCGGATTTAGGAACAATTTTCAAAAATAGGGGTGTAAATATTATCTCTGTTTTATCCAGAGCTGTAGGTCAGCAAAAAAAAGAAGTAATGATTAGAGCCGATTTGACCAATGCTATGGATATTATTGAGGAAATCAGGGATGCAGGCTATAACATTACCGATATTTCCACCATTAAGGTTCAGAAGTAATATGGATAAAAAGGCGGACTACGCAGTAGGCGACATTGTTCGCATGAAAAAAGCTCACCCTTGCGGCTCTTACGAATGGGAAATTACTCGGGTGGGCATGGACTTCGGCATTAAATGTCGTGGTTGCGGACATTTTGTTATGCTGCCCAGAACCAAATTTGAAAAGGCAGTGCGGGAAATTTTAAGCAAGGCCAGTGAGTAAAATAAAAAAACTGACAAACAGGGATGGTCCTGTTTTGTCAGTTTTTTGCGTTCAGATGTGGTATAATATTATCACATTAATTTTTAAGGGGCGATTATGAAATGAGTTCTACTAATTTGGAAATGGGTATTGTAGGATTGCCTAATGTAGGCAAAAGTACTTTATTTAATGCTATAACAAAGGCTGGGGCTGAGGCTGCCAACTATCCTTTTTGTACCATTGAGCCGAACGTAGGCATTGTAGATGTGCCTGATAAAAGGTTGGAAGTTTTAAGCAAAATGTTTAATTCCAAGAAAATTGTTCCTGCCGGCATGAAGTTTGTAGATATTGCCGGGTTGGTAAAGGGCGCTTCTAAAGGCGAAGGACTGGGCAATAAATTTTTGGCACATATTCGTCAGGTAGATGCTATTTGCGAAGTAGTGCGCTGTTTTGAGGATTCTAACATAACCCATGTGGAAGGTACCATTGACCCGGTTCGTGATGTGGAAATTATCAATACCGAGTTGTGTTTGGCTGATATGGAAACTATTGACAAACAGGTGCAAAAAGTTCGCAAGCTGATCAAATCCAGAGACAAAGACGCTGCCGGCAAAATGGCCGTGCTGGAAAAAATAACTGATGCTTTGGGAGAGGCCCGTCCCGTTCGTAGCCTGACATTAACCAAAGAAGAAAAAGCATCTATTAAAGAACTGGAACTTTTAACTGATAAACCGGTTTTATATGTAGCCAATGTAGCTGAAGCAGAGGCTGCCGATGCATCACAGAATAAATATGTGAAGGCTTTAAGTGAATATGCTGCTAAAGAAGGTGCCGAATCAATCGTTATTTCTGCTAGAGTTGAAGCAGAAATTGCCGAATTGCCGGCTGCAGAGCAAAAGGATTATTTAGAGATGGCAGGACTGACCGAAGCTGGTTTAGACCGTCTTATTAAAGCCGGTTTTAAGCTTTTGGGACTGCAAACCTTCCTTACGGCAGGAGAAATGGAATCAAGGGCCTGGACCATTGTAAAAGGCTATACTGCTCCTCAGGCAGCAGGAAAAATCCACACTGACTTTGAACGTGGTTTTATTAAAGCAGAAATAGTGTCTTATGATGATTTGGTCAAGTGCGGTTCTAAGCAGAATGCGAAGGAAAAGGGCCTGGTTAGAATGGAAGGCAAGGACTATGTTATGCAAGACGGAGATGTAGTCGAGTTTAGATTTAATGTATAGAGGAGAAAACAATGTTATTTGATACGCATATGCATGCAGATTATTCCTGCGATTCTCATATGACTATTGCCCAGGCCATAGCAGCCGCTAAAAAGGCAGGGGTTGGCATGATTCTTACGGAACATTGGGACCGTGATTATCCTACAAATCCGGAAATGTTCAAATTTGATATTGACGATTACTTTGCTAAAGATGGTAAATACCGTTCTGAAAGAGTTTTTCTGGGCATTGAAGTTGGTATGCAGCCTCATTGCGTGGAGGAAGATACTGGGATGGTAGGTAAATATCCCTTTGATGAAGTGGTTGGTGCTATGCACTGTATGTATGGCAAGGATATATATGAGCCAACGACTTATACGGGTTTAACCAAAGAAGTAGCGGTTCGCAAGTATTTGGAAGAATCAGTCCGTTGCCTGGAGCTTTATCATGATTTTGATTCTTATGCTCATTTAGACTATATTTGCCGCTATATGCCTTATGAGGATAACAATTTATACTATGCAGAGAATGCTGAATTATGGGATAGGGTATTCAAGCTCTTGATTGATGGCAACAAGGCTCTGGAGATCAATACCAGAAGACTGGAAGATGCCAGCGTTCGTCCGCCGCTTCTGAAGCTGTACAGCAGGTTTAGAGAATTAGGCGGGAAGTATGCTACTTTGGGCAGTGATGCCCACTATACTCAGCATATCGGGCGGGCATTTAATGTAGCTGAAGAAATGGCAAATCAATGCGGACTTCACATTGTGCATTTTGAAAAACGTAAGATGATAGTGGATAAATGAAAAATGGTAATATGCTCCCCTTGCTTTGGCTCTGGGAGCATTATTTTATGGGTTCATAAAAGACTAAAATTGTTTGCAAATTGTCTTTAGCAGCATATATTATTCGGTGTTATAATACTTAGTGCAATGAAATGTGGCAAAGAATCAGTAGTTGCAGCAAGAGAAATGTTTTCAATTTTAACGGACAAGGAGAGATATTATGACAAAAAACACTTCAACTACAGAAACAACCCAAGAAATAGGTGGATTCCTTGGCTGGGTAGAAAAAATCGGCAATAAAATTCCTGATATTACTATGCTCTTTATTACCGCATTTTGTGTTACCTGTGTTTTATCTTTAATTTTATCTAATATGCAATTTAACTATGTGCATCCTGCTACGGGCAAACCGATTACTGTTACCAATATGCTAAGTGCGAAATCTTTGGTAACTTTAATGACCAAAATGGTCAGCAATTATGCAGGATTTCCCCCTTTAGGCATGGTTATCGTGGCTACCCTTGGTATTGGTATTGCTGACGGGTCAGGCTATATTAATACAGGCTTAAAGAAAATCTTATCTGTAACACCGAAATTCCTCATCACACCTATCGTTATTCTGGTAGGTATGCTGAGCCATATCGCTCCGGATTCCGGCTATATGATTATTATTCCTATTGCTGCTTATATGTTCTATGCTTCAGGGAAACATCCTTTGGCAGGTATTGGTGCTTCTTTCGCAGGTATTGCCGGGGCTTTTGCGGCGAACTATTTCCCTTCTGCCATTGACCCGGTTATCCAGGGATTCACGCAAACTGCTGCGCAGATTATTGATCCCAAGTATGAAGTAAACGTTTTGTGCAATTATTTTTATGCCTTTGGTTCAACTTTTTTGGTTATTGCAAGCTGTTGGTGGGTAACGGAAAAAATCACCGAACCATGGTGCAGGAAAGCCTGCCCATTAGATAAAGACTTGGATGTTCCCGAACAGGATATTACCAGTATCACTTCTAGAGAAAACCGTTCTTTCTATATTGCTACAGCCGTTTTAGTTTTACTTTTGGTGGGATTAGGATTAGCACTAATGCCGGCAGATTCCATCTTAAGGGCACCTAATGGCGATATTGCCAGCTTTAAGGCACCCATTATGCAGTCCATTGTAGCGGTAATTTTCCTATTGTCAGCAGCAGTCGGTATTGTTTATGGTATTTTAAGCGGGAAATTCAGAAGTTCCCGTGATTTCACCCATTCTATGGAAGAAATTACCAAGACATTAATCCAATTAATCGTCTTCTATTTCTTTGCTGCCCAGTTCATGTATGCTTTTGGTGCTTCTAATATTGGTGCTTTAATTGCTATTGCCGGTGCCGAGTTTTTAAAATCATTAGCTTTACCGCCCCAAGTAACAATTTTCGGTATTATTGTTTTCGTAGCATTCTTAAATCTGATTATTACTTCTGCATCTGCTAAATGGGCTATTTTGGCACCTATTTTTGTTCCTATGTTAATGGCAGTAGGCATTGCACCGGAACTTACTCAAGTTGCCTTCAGAGTCAGCGACTCTGCAGTAAATGTCTGCACTCCTATGTTTGCTTTTTATCCCTTAATCATAATTTACTGTCAAAAATATTATAAAAAAACAGGCGTAGGAACTTTGAGCTCTTTAATGCTGCCTTATACCATTGCTTTGTTAGTTGCTTTAACTATTATGTTATATTTGTTCTGGTGGCTGAATATTCCTTTAGGGTTTCAAGCAAGCTACATCTATCCGCGTCCATAATAATTAATTACAGGAGGTTGTAAAAATGAATAAAAAACAAAAAGCAATGCAGGAACGTTTTTATCGCTATGTAGGTGTTTCTTCTCAAAGCAAACCTAATGGTGGAACACAAGTACCCAGTACCGAAGGACAATGGAACATGGCCAAACTTTTGGAACAAGAATGCAGGGAAATGGGTTTAGTTGACCTGAGCCTTAGTGACAAATGTGTTTTAACCGGCAAACTGCCAGCCAATTTACCGGCAGACTGTAAACGTAAAGTCCCTGCAGTTGGGTTCTGCACTCACTTAGATACTGTAGATGTATGCCTGAGTCCTGAGGTCCATCCTAAGTTAGTAGAAAACTATGATGGCAAAGATATAGTTCTAAACAAAAATAAAAATATTGTTATGACTACGGCTGAACATCCTGAAATCCTTAAATACAAAGGTCAGGACATTATTGTTACAGACGGTACCAGTGTTTTAGGCGCTGACAATAAAGCAGCCATCACTAATGTAATGACTGCTCTTGATACTTTGACTAAGGACAAGGCTTTGTACCATGGAGATATTTACGTGGCCTTTGTTCCCGATGAAGAATGCGGGTTATATGGGTCAAAGAATATGGACTTTTCTAAGTTCCCAGTAGATTTTGCTTATACTATCGATTGCTGCGAATTAGGCGAAGTTGTTTACGAGACCTTTAATGCCGGCAGTGCTGAAGTAACCATTCACGGCGTTAGTGCTCATCCCATGAGTGCTAAAGGAGTATTAGTCAACCCTACCTTATTGGCAGTTGATTTTGTCAATATGTTTGACAGAAAAGAAACTCCTGAGTGCACAGAAGGCAAGGAAGGCTATATCTGGTGTCAGGCCATAAACAGCAACCAATCGACAGCTGTAGTTTCCCTCAACATAAGAGATCATGACAAAGCTAAATATGAAGCAAGGAAAAAGCTTATTGCAGCAAATGTTGACAAATTACAAAAAGCTAATCCAAGGGCCAAGATAGAATGTGTTATTTCCGATACCTACGGAAATATTGCTGATGCCATTACTAAAGAAAATCATAAAGCCATTGACTATATCTATGATGCTATGAAAGAATTGCACATAACACCCCATACTATTGCTATGCGAGGGGGCACTGATGGTTCCTTTATTTCCACAAAAGGAATTTTGACACCTAATTATTTTACCGGTGGGCATAACTTCCATTCCAAATTCGAGTTTTTACCATTGCCTTCTCTGGAAAAATCCAACGAACTGACGATGACTCTGATAAAAATGATTTACGAAGGTAAAAAATAACAAACGATAGTATAACCACTAACTTAAAAAATAGTGTATAATAAACCAAAAGCGCAAGCTTTTTTAAGTAAGAAGTAATAAGATTGCCAAGGGGATATCCTCCTCACGAGAGGGGGCCCCTTGGCAATTTTTTGTGTGTACAATGTCTGTTTTCTTATTTTTTATATCCTGTAGTAAAATCTACGATATTACGCAATGGTTTATTATTCATATATGCCGCAATATTTTCCGCTGCAATATTGACAATATTGTCTAGAGTAGCTGCCAAATGATATTGGCCGGAAATATGGGGAGTAATATACAGATTTGGCGTATGCCAGGCAGGATGGTTCTGAGGTAATGGTTCCGGTTCAGTAACGTCTACGGCTGCTCCGGCCAGATGCCCATCCTTTAAGGCGGCACATAAATCATCGGTTACTACTGCTGAACCTCTGCCTATATTCAAGAAATAGGCACCTTGTTTCATGGCAGTAAATCGTTCCTTATTAAACAAATGCAAAGTAGCTGCCGTTCCCGGTAAACTGGTAACTATAATATCTGACTGGGACAGATATTCGTCCAAATGTTCCATGGTTCCCATAGCGTCAGCATAAGGCGGCACAGTAGTGCTGCGCCGTTTAATGCCGGTTACATGAGCACCTAAAGCATGAGCCTTCTCAGCAAAAGTACTGCCAATGTTTCCCATGCCGACTACTAGGACTTTGGCTCCGTAAATAGAAGTCACCGGACCTTCGTCTTGCCATAAACCTTGTTTTTGATTATCGTAATATAAATATAATTTTTTCATCATAGCCAGGAGCATACCCAGCATATGCTCGGACAGAGCTAAACCATAAGCTCCGGTTGCATTACAAAGAAAAGCGTTTCCCGGAAAAACTCCCGGTTTGATATAAGCATCAGCCCCGGCAGAATTTAACTGTAAAAGACGTAGCTTTTGGGCATAGGGCAACAAAGTTTTATCCATATTGCCTACAACAATTTCCGCATCCATAATATCGGGAGCGGTAAGCTCTTTTAATGGTTTATAAACCAACTGAGCATTACCGGCATGAGAAGCCAATACTTTCTTGTGTTTTTCATTAACAGGTAAACCAACTACTATCTGCATGATTTTTATCCTCCTAAACAATAGTTAAAGCAAAAAACAAGTTACCGTTTAGCATTTAAATCTCTTAGCATTTTTTCTTTAATTACTCTGTAGCAAACTTCCACGTAATCCTGACCGGCCGTAATAATCATCTGTCGACCCATAAAAGCCGCTGAGGCCTGACCTACTATGGGAATATATTTCAGAACAGTTTTCGTGGCAAATTTTCTTCCTAAAATCTTAAATAAATACTTAATGCCTTCTTTACTCATGCTTTTTAAAATGAAAGCTTTGTTGTTATTGGATAAACTGCTTTCTTCCACCATAGCAGCTGTAATGCCGAAAGACTTGCGAACACCGTGGCACATTCTGTTAAGAATCATCATATCTACGGCTGTATCCAGTCCCAGCATAGGATTCAGACCATTAAAAGCAGCATAGGAAGCACAGTTTTTTACAAACTGTAAAGCAGCTGTTTTCTTCACTCTAAGCTGTTCTTCAGTTTGTGCTTCGGCTGCCAAAATATATTTTTCCCGCCTTGCTGCATCCATTTTACTCATGATAGCATCGTTTAGCTTGCCAATACCGTCCAGCTTATCTTCTCTGGCAGCAACGAAAATCAGAATAAAATCATTGATGCCCAGTTGTTTTGCCACATCTTCCTTGATAATTTCCTCTGAAGCTTCTAAAGACAAGTCTTCGTCATAAATTTCATCAGTTTTGTTCCTGACAAAAATACAAGGTTTCTTTAAACGCTGCAATTTCTGGAAAAACTCTGTATCTGCTTTATGAAGTTTTCCGTCAAAAACACAGATGAACATATCATATTGCAGGGGATCGAATTCTTCAAAAAAATCTTTCTGGGGGAACTTATTGGTTCCATAGCCGGGCAAATCCACGAACACTACATCTCCGTGTTCTACAACAATGGCATTGCGGGTTGTATCTGTTCCCACGCCTACATCTACAACTTTCTCACCGCAGATGGCATTAATTACGCTGGATTTTCCGCCTCCCGGCTGTCCGAAAAAAACAATAGTAACTTTGTCTTTATCTAATTTGGCAATTTTAATTTTTAAAGCTTCAATTTCTGTGTTCATGATTCCCTCATATTAATTTCATCTTCTAGCCGTTTAGCTGCATATTTATAACAATTGTTCAAATACTCCATACCAAGATAATACATACTGCCGGCTCCCATGCCCATGGTAGCTACTTTGCCGACCAAAGGAATAAAGCGGGCCACTTTTTTTTGCGTTTTTTCGTTCATGGTTTTACGAATTGCCTCAGTAACGCTTTCTTTTTTCAGACCTAAAGCAACTTTTTCCACAAAAGCATTTTTCATAACATTTTCTTTTATTTCATTATCCGTAATGGCAAAAGCCTTGCGAATTTTTTTGTACATATTACTAAGAATCTTTAAATCTATACCCACATCCACGCCTATAATAGGATTAAGCCCGTTGGCAGAGGCGGCAACCATAGCTTTTTTAATAGCTGCGGCGGCCATGGCCTTTTTAGCTTCCAAGGTTTTCTTGGTATAGGCTCTGACATTACGTAAAAACTTATCTTGCAGAGCTTCGTCCAGACTATTGATAATAGCCTGCTGAAGAGCAGGAATGCCTCTTTCACAAGCAGGTACAGTCTTTTTACAAGATGTGAAAATAACTGTAACCTTTTGTCCCAGCTGATTTCTTACATCATCAATAATTTCTCCTCTTAGAGTTTCAGAACTCTTTTCCGGATCATAGAGTCCATCTGTTTTATTGCGGACCACAATGCATTGGCAGTGGCATTTTGTTAATTTTTTAAAAAGCTCTACGTCAGCAGCTTGGATTTTGCCGCTGAAAACACAAACAAATAAATCATATTGTAATGGTTCAAACTGAGTGAAATAAGCGTTAATAGGATATTCACTAGTATCATAACCCGGTAAATCCACAAAGACCACGTCGTTGTATTCAACAACCTGAGTCTTTTTAGTAGCATCTGTTTCGGCACTTACCTGAGCTATTTTTTCCCCTACCAATTCATTAATAAGGGAGCTTTTACCGGCACCTGGTTGACCAAACATAGCTATTTTTACTTTTCCGTTGTCTTCACCGTTCCATTTCAGGAAAAACTCTTCTACTTGATTTTTAAGGTTCACAGCAAAGGCCTCCTTATTTATTGCCTAATTCCCACATTAGTTTTGTAACAGCGGCTTCCAGTGTCAGCCCGCCCCCTGATTCAACACCGGCTTGGGCTGCCAAAATACCCATAGGATACAGGGACAGATCAACTCCGTCAAAAAGACACTGGGTAATACAAACTATCCGGACACCTTTTTCTATGGCCCGGCGAATAGCAGGCAAAAAATTCTCCGTTTCCGTATTTACGCCACCGGCTCCGTAGCAAGCTAAGACAATACCTTTATACCCTTTGTTAACAGCAAAGTCAATAATATCAGGTTCCAGTCCCGGTGTCATGGTAATGGACAGGACATGGGGATTCATTTTATTTTCCACGCGGAAACCACCTACTACTTCGCGAGATGGAAGATTCTTTTTAACACCTTTTTTTGTGAAATACAAAACAGGGCTTTCGTTGACACTTTCAAAAGCATTAAAGTTCTTTGAGAAAATCTTTTTGGCCAAAAGGCCTTTGATAACTTTATTACCAAAGGCAATATATACACCGGGCAACCCGCTGGCCGCCACGGAAAAGGCCAATTCCAAATTGCTTCTGGCATCAGAATTTGCCACGCTGAGGGGAACTTGTGACCCGGTCAGCACCACAGGTTTACCTAAATTTATAAGCATATGGGATAAGGCACTGGCTGTAAAAGCCATGGTATCTGTGCCGTGACTAATAACAAAAGCATCGTAATCACTGTAATTATCCCCAATGATTTCTGCCCATTTGCTCCAATAAGCAGGTATTAAATTACTGCTGTCCAATTGGCAGATATCCTGAACGGTTATTTTTCCCAAAGCTTGCAGCTCCGGCACCTCTTTTAATATATCTGTGCCCTTTAATTCCGGCACTAAGCCATCTTCTGTTTCTTTGCAGGAAAGTGTCCCACCGGTAGTGAGAAATAGTATTTTTTTCATTGTCCTGCCTCCTATGATTTCTAAAATTTTATATCAGATTTATTATAGCATAAAAGGCAATATAAACGATAGAAATAACTGCCTTATTAAGTTTGCCTTTGCTAATTGTTTACAAGTATGCGCTGGAATAAATTCCTTTTTTGTATTATGATAGTAGATAAGAATTCGGAGATTATTTGTGCTAGAATGTTGCCGGTTTTTACGGCAGATGCATTTTCGGGAATTATTAAATATGGGGTGATAGTATGAAAAATAATCTTAACCGAAAAGTAACAAGTTTAGTTTTGTGCGGGGTATTGGGATTGGGATTGACAGTAGCGCCTATTGCTCAGCAGGCCGAAGCTTTCGGTGTGATTAATGCTATTGGTGCCATAATTGGTGTTTCTGCCCAACAGGCTGCGTTAAATCAACAGATTAGCTACTACAATGGCAAAGGTCGTAATAAACTGTTTGCCGACATGAAGAAAAAAGACGGTGTTAACTATGATGCCAGGGCCAATGCTATGCTGGAAGATGCTATGACCAGATTAAGTGCTACAGCTGCTAAAGTCGACCCCACTATTAGGACGAAACCTTTTAATTATTTTGTTAATAACAAAACCTCTTTTAATGCCTATTGTACGTTGGGTCATAATATGAGTGTTAATATTGGTTTATTTAATAGTCTGAATTACAATGAAGATGAAATCGCTATTGTTGTTGGCCACGAAATGGGCCACGGCGTTCACCATGATCCTGAATCAGGGGTCAAGAAACAATTTCCCCTGGAACTTTTAGCTGCAGTTGTAGGTTCTCAGGCAGGCAGCTCTGCAGAAGTTATAGGTGCCAACATTCTGGCTAACCTGGGCAGTGCCAAGCTCATTACCATGCCTATGGAAAAAAAGGCCGATGCTTTTTCTTTTGATGTAACCACTGCCTCCGGGTATAATCCGGGAGCCGGTGCTGCTGTATGGCAAAGAATTTTGGATAAATCAAAAAGCGGCGAAGGTCAAAGCTTTATTGGCTCTATTATTAATCCTTCCGACCATCCTACCAATGAAGGCCGCCGGGATAAATATCTGGAAAGTCTCTACAAATACAGCAACAATAAGATTAGCTTGAATCCGTCTACAGGCGCTGTGTCACTTAATAAGCGGGTAGTTGGCATTCCTGCGGCCATTAGCTCCATGAGTTCCAGAGAAAGAGGCTGTCTGGTTGCCGGTAATATGGCCAGAGTATATAAAAACAAATTATCTGCTGCTCCACAGCCTTACGTAAATGGTGGTATTCTTTATCTTGGTAATCAAGATATTATGACAATTACTGCTAATGATAACGGTGATGCCTGGGTTACTAATATACAAGCTGCTCAAGCAGGGAAATCCACTAAAGTCAGAATACAAAAAGATGAAGTGAAGAAAGAAAAAGAGAAAAGTGACAAAAAGACAACTTCTACCGGTTCATTCAGAGAAAGAGTAGAAGCTGCCAGAAAAGCAAAATAAAAGCCATTTTACATTAGCAAAAAATCTTTCCGTAGAAAAACAGCACCCTAAAAAGGGTGCTGTTTTTATCAGTTTTTTTTACAGGATATTTTTAATTGTATCGATAATCTCTCCGGTACGGTATTCTACTTCAGCAACTGTTTTAGTACCTGTCTTTAGTGGTTGAGCAATGCCATTAATGGCTTCGGCCCGGGCTTTTAACTCTTCTATAGTAACAATAGGAAGACCTGCAGTTTTAAATTTCTCACATAAATCTTCCCGCCGGGGATTAACGGCAATACCTCTTTGGGTCAGGACAACATCAATGGTTTTGCCCGGGGTGGAGATAGTTTGTACTCTGTCCACGACCAGAGACATCCGGGCTCTGCTTAGAGGTGCGATAATCATGGACATTTTGGCTCCTGCCGCTGCATCACTGTGACCACCGCTACCGCCCATGATAATACCTTGAGAATTAGTATGAACGTTCACATTGAAGTTAGTATCTACCTGAGTAGCGCCTAAAATAACAACATCCAGACTGTCTACAATACTGCTCTTAGTAAAAGGCGAAGCGTAGTGAGTGGCGGATACTTCCAAATGACGGGGGTCATGCGCCAGAGAATCTACTGCTTTTAGGTCGAAACACTGTACATCCATAATGTTTCTAAAGCAGCCGGCTTCCAGCATATCTACCAGATAGCCGGTAATGCCGCCCATAACAAAGCTGCCCTTAATCTGTTTCTGTACCATAATATCTTTCAGAAAGACGGCCGCTGCCAGGGAAGCACCGCCGGCTCCTGTCTGGAAAGAAAACCCATCTTTTAACAGACCGGAAGCAATAATGGCTTGCACTGCTAAATCCGCCATTTTCAGACCAACCGGGTCTCTGGTAATTTTTGTGGTGCCGGAAACAATTCCTGCCGGGTTACCGATGGCATCAACTTGGACAACACAGTCCACATTGACTTCCGGAATGGAAAAACCATTAAGAGGATAGGGCACTAATTCATCGGTAATAACCACGACTTTTTTGGCATGAGCAGCTTCACTCATGGCATAGCCTAAAGAACCGCAGGCAGATTTACCGAATTTACCGGTGCAATTGCCCATGTCATCAGCTTGAGAAGCGGCTACAAACGCTACATCAATAGGAGTTCTGCCTGTATCAATGGCTCCGGGACGACCGCCGTGGGTTCTGAAAATAACGGGCTTTTCCAAAATACCGCCGGAAATAGCCTCACCTACAGTACGCCCCATATAGTCAGTTTCAATACCGGTAACAACTTTTTGCTTAATTAAGTCAATTAAAGGTTCATGAATATCAAAAATGGCACTGGCGTTAATGGTCATATTCTTGAGCCCTAAAGCGGCAATTTCTTTCAATACCATATTCAAAACGAAATCACCATTTCTCAGATGATGGTGAAAAGAAATTGTCATGCCGTCTTTTAGACCACAAAGTTTAATTGCTTCTTCCAATGATTTTACTAATTTACTCATGGTCAGCACCTCCTTTGCCTAGGGCTTTTGCCATTTCCAGAACAAAAGCAGCCCTATCAACAATAGGCTTATCAATCATTTTACCTTTCAAGGAAACGGCGCCTCGACCTTGAGCTTTGGCTTCGGCGATTACTTTGAAGACCAGTCTGGCATATTCTATGTCGGCATCAGAAGGAGAGAAGACTTCGTTGACAATGTCAACTTGACGGGGAGAAATACAGGCTTTCCCTGTATAGCCTAACCCTTTAGCGAATTCTGCATCTTTTCGCAGTCCTTCTTTGTCGTTAATATCTGTAAAAGGCGTGTCGTAAGCTTCTATACCTGCTGCCCGGGCGGCACAAACTACTCTGCTGCGGGCATAGAAAACTTCTGTGCCCGTTTTAGTCCTGACACAGCGCAAATCAGCCGTTAAATCTTCACAACCGATAAACACGGCACAGACTCTTTTATCTGCTTCTGCAATGTGAAAAGCATTTTCCACACCACGTGCTGTTTCGATTAAGGGCATAATTTGTGTTGAGCCTTCAGGAATAGCGGCTTTTTTTTCTACTTCAGTAATATAGGCAGCAATATGTTCTACATCATAGGAAGCACTAACCTTAGTAGGCATGATAACAGAAGGACGCAAAGGAATGATTTCGTCTAAATCTTCTTTCCACATACCGGAAGATAGGGGATTAATACGTACAATAATTTCACAGCTGCCAAAATTCATATATTTAAGGGCATTCCGGACTAAAATCCGGGCAGCATCTTTCTGATCAGGTGATACGGCATCTTCCAGGTCCAAAATAACGCTGTCCGCACCTAATACATCAGCATTAATAATGATATTAGGAGTATTGCCCGGCAAAAAAAGCATGGTTCTACGCATTTTGCACCTCTTTCTCAGAGCGGCGTACTGCTGTTTCTACTCTGGCTTTAACAACACAGTCCAAAGCACCTCTGTCTTGAATTTTTATAAAACCTTGCTTAATTCCCAATTCTGCCAAGGTATCCAAGGTGGCTTTTTTAATGGCTGCTCCGAATTGAACCATCACTACGGATGAGACTTCAACCTGCAAATCAGCGGCAGGTTCCACATAGACCAAACAATCGCTTGATTCCATGGTTCCGGCCATGGCTTTCTGTTTAATAACCATTTTTTTCCCTCCTCAAATTTTATTGATAAGAAAAACTGTTGGCTTATTTTAATATATCCAATAGAAAATGCATGAACTTTAAGCAAAAATACGTGGTGCCGCCGGCAATCAATGGTCCCATGGGCAAGCCTTTGAAGAAAAAAACACCAATAATTGTGCCAACTGTTAAAGCAACAACTACCTGAGGGTCAGAAGACAGAAAAGCTACACCGCTTTTTCCCACAATTGCTACCAAAATACCTACAACTATAGCGACGATTCCTTCGGGACTTTTAAAGGTACTGACAATATCGGGGAAACCGATAGCACCGGTGGCTAAAGGAGCCAACATAGCTACAGATAATAGAATAATTCCCCAGTTCACTCCGTGAGAAGCTACATAAGTCATTACTTTAGCCGGCAGAAGATAATGAAGAACCAAAAGAATAACCATTGTATAAACCATGGTCATATTATGACCAAAATAACTTAATAATAAAAGACCAACCAGAATAATTGCTGTTGACATTAAAACAGCCTCCTTTTTTACGGTTAATTAATTTTACCTTATGAAGGAAAAACTTGCAAGGAAAGGAGCCTAAATTTAAAATTGCAGAAAAATCTACTGTCACTCAAAGAAAAATATGCTATAATAGACCTAATTTTATTACAAATTAAAGAGAAAGTTGGCTGAATTTATAAATGAGTGACAAGGAAGTTACTGCTAAAGTGGGAGAAAAGGAACGTTTGAAAGCACAGGAGCTTTTGGAGGAAAAAGAAGCAGACTCCAGAATGCGCAAATATCCGGGAGCTTTTGGTAAAGTCCTGGTGATTCTTTTATGTTTTTGGGCTGTGTTTCAGTTGTATTTTTCTACAGTAGGAGCCATTAGTGCTATTAATTTCAGGGCTTTTCACTGTATTTTTTTGTTAGTATTTACTTTTATTTTATTTCCTACCTATAAAAAAGAAAAACGCCTGCGCAAGCTGCCACCTATTTGGGACTTTATATGTATGTTTTTGTCAGCAGGGACTTTTGGTTACCTGATATTAAATTATACTCGTATTGCGCAAACCGGCGGCCGGGTGGAAACCTATGAATTAGTTATTGCCGGGGTAGCTTTGCTTATGGTCTTTGAGGCAGCACGGCGGGCTTCAGGCAATTTAGCGATTTTAGCACTGGTATTCTTAGGGTATAACTGGTTTGGAGCTTATTTACCAGGTTTGTTGGGCCATAACGGGTTTACCTTGAAGAGAGTGCTGATTACCCAATTCTGGGGGACACAAGGGGTCCTTGGTACAGGTATTGGGGTATCCGCTACTTATATTTTCTTGTTTGTGGTTTTTGGGGCTTTTTTAAAGCACAGCGGTTTCTCCCAATTCATTAATGATTTTTCTTTGACTTTAGTAGGACAAACTTCCGGTGGACCTGCCAAGGTTGCCGTAGTAGCTTCTGCTTTGCTGGGTATGATTAACGGCTCAGCTATAGCTAATGTGGCCACAACCGGCACAATTACTATTCCTTTAATGAAACGTACCGGGTATAAGAAAGAATTCGCCGGGGCTGTGGAAGCAGTAGCCTCTACAGGTGGTCAGTTCTGTCCACCCATTATGGGCGCTGTGGGTTTTGTTATGGCAGAATTTTTGAACTTAAGCTACACAAAGGTTATGCTGGCAGCTATTGTACCGGCTTTCCTCTATTATTTGGGCCTGCTTTTTGCAGTGCATTTTGAAGCCAAACGCCTGGGTCTTTCCGGACTGGCCAAAGAAAATATCCCCAATGCCATGGAAGTATTAAAAAAACAGGGGCATCTGGTTATTCCCTTAATAACTTTAATAGGCCTGATGTTTATGGGATATACGCCTTTATATGCGGCTGTTATTTCTATTTTTGCCACCTTGGCAGCCAGCTGGCTCCGTAAGGAAACCCGTATGACTCCCAAAAAAATCGTGGCAGCTACAGTAGAGGGCGCCCAAAGTGCTATCTCAGTAGGTGTCTGCTGCGTAGTTATTGGTGTAATCATTGGAACCGTGACTTTGACTAGTATGGGTCTTAATATGGGGTATTTAATTTTATCGATTATAGATAACAGCAATATTTATTTAACAGGCCTCTTGGTTATGATTATGTCTACGATATTGGGTATGGGGGTTCCTGGTGTGGCTGCTTACGTTATTGTGCAGGCGGTAGCAGTACCGGTTTTGATTAAGGGAGGTGTCATTCCCATAAGTGCTCATATGTTTTGTCTGATTTATGCTTGCCTTTTCAATATAACACCGCCGGTAGCCATGAGTGCCTATGTAGCCGCAGGAATTGCCGGATCCAATCAGACGAAAACAGGACTTTGGGCGGTGCGCTTAGGTTTGATTGGTTTTATTATTCCTTTTTTCTTTTTAAATAATCCTATCCTTTTAATCGGAGTAGATCCTCATGCTACCACAGTTGCAACTATATTGGCTGTAACTACTGCTTGCCTGGGAACGGTAGCCTTGGTTGCAGGGCTGGAAGGCTGGCTTTTGGGCCGCTGCACTATTCCGGAACGTTTTCTGCTAATTTTGGCAGCCCCTGCGATGCTCTATCCGGGAGCCGCTACAGATATTTTGGGTTTAGCTTGCTTGATTATAGTTATTGTTTACCAGTTTTTAAGTCGGCGTCGGGCTAACGCACCTACGCTGAAAGCATAAAAAATCAAAGGAAGAAGAAAGGGGTGTTGTTTTCGATGAGGAAAACAAGTAGTATTAAGAAAATTTTAGCTACAATTTGTACAGGTGTTGTATTAGTGGGAGCCTTAGTTGGCTGTGGTGGGGAGAAAAAGCCGGCTGCACCTGCCGCTAAACCAGGCAGCGGACAAAAAGTAAAGATTAGTTTCCCTACAGCTTCAGCTTCAGGGGCATTGTATGCAGTAGGGGCTGCTATTACCAACAACTGGAATAAAACAGTACCGACTGTTGCCGCTTCCAGCCAGGCCAGTGCCGGTGGTATAGCTAATTTGAATATGGTATCAGACGGAGAAGCACAGGTTTCCATTGCTATTAGCAGCAATGTCCTGCAATGCCTGAAAGGTACCGATAGTTTTAAAGGCCATGCTTACAAAGAGCTTAAAGCTATTGCCGGATTGTATATGAACCCTAATCAGATAGTAGTGACGGATAAATCCGGAGTCAAGTCTATGGCTGACTTAAAGGGAAAGCATTTTGCCGTAGCTTCAGCAGGATCCAGCGTTTATAATGAATGCTCTAATCATTTGATTGCTGCCGGTTTGAAATTCCCTGATGACATTAAAGCAGAATATATTACCTTTACAGATGCTGCCGATATGCTGCAAAATGGTTCAATTGATGGAGCCTGGATTATGTCAGGTGCTCCTGCCTCTGCGGTTTCTCAGGCTTTGACCGCTCAATGTCATTTGTTGAGTGTTAGTGATGAAATCATTAAAAAATTACAAGCAAAATATCCTTGGTATGTAAAATATACTATTCCGGCAGGAACCTATCCCAACCAGAAAGAAGCTGTTACTACTTCTGCAATTAAAATGGTAATGTTCTGCCGTGGTGATTTATCCGAAGATGTGGTTTACCAATTAACCAAATCTTTCTGGAAAAACATTGATGAACTGGGCAAATCCCAAAAGAATTTAAAAGGCTTGAAACCTGCTGATGCAGTAAAAGATATTGCCGGTGTGCCTTTGCATCCGGGAGCAATTAAGTACTATAAAGAAATAGGTGTTTTGAAATAATTATTATCTTGAATGGTCAGTCATTATGACTGGCCATTCTTTTTTATATTATCTCCATAAAAAAAAGTTAAAAAAGTCGCAAATTTCTTCTATTTAGCTATTGCAATATATAAAAAAATGGTATAATATCTAATAGAAAGATTTGGAGATTAATTTACTTAATAAGGGGGTGTAATTGAATGAAAAAAGAAAATAAAGAAATCTTGATTCCTATGACCCACACGGTGACTGAATTCTCCACAGGGAAGGCACCGAAGATTTTTAAGGAAATCGTAGTAGAAGACCAAGTGGTTATTGTTGTGAAAAACAGCAAACCACAAAACGTCATTATCTCCTATGACAGATATTTGAACCTGAAAAAGGGTGGCGCTAATATTTAGAACAGAATTTAAAAGAAGCTATAACATAATGACCTATTATCATTATGTTATAGCTTCTTTTATTTTTAAGGGCAGAAATACAGATGCTGTTTGTGCTTTCTCAGATGCTGAAGACTGTCTCGTTACTGTTTTTTGCAAGGTGATTTGCTTTTTATCGCTATAAGATATAGAATTAATTATTAACAGCAATAAATTCGGGGTGCTGATTTTTTCATACTCCAAAGAAAAGATGGAAAATTGGGAGGAAGAATAATGAATCAGTTTGACAAGAGAAATCTAAGCATGATGATGGATTTCTATGAAATGACCATGGCTAATGGTTATTTTGCTAATGAGAAAGAGCCAAAAAAGGTTGTCTTTGATGTGTTTTACAGAGACAATCCTGACAAGGGCGGTTATGCTGTCTTTGCCGGTTTGGAACAAGTAATTGAGTATATCGAAAATATGCATTTCGATGAAGCTGATATTACTTATTTCCGTAATTTACACCTGTTCTCAGAAGAATTTTTAATGTATTTGCAGAATTTCCGCTTTACCGGAGACCTTTACGCTTTTCCGGAAGGAACTATTATGTATCCTCATGAACCGATTTTGACTGTGGTGGCACCGGTTGTTGATGCACAACTGGTAGAGACAGCGGTTCTGGCTCAGATTAATCATCAATCCCTTATTGCCACTAAGGCCAGCAGAATTGCCAAAGCAGCTAAGGGCAGAGCTTTTTCGGACTTTGGGGCCAGACGTGCTCATAACATGGATGCGGCTGTTTACGGTGCCAGAGCTTCCTATATTGGCGGTGCCGTGGGAACGGCGACTGTCTTGGCAGGTCAAATGTTTGGCATTCCTATTAACGGAACTATGGCTCACAGTTGGGTTATGTATTACAAAGACGAGTTTGATGCCTTTCGCAGGTATGCGGAATGCTATCCGGATGCTACGGTGCTTTTAGTTGATACATATCATGTTATCCATTCCGGCATTCCTAATGCCATAAGAGTGGCTAAAGAAATCCTGGAACCAATGGGCAAACGTCTTAAAGGCGTCCGTTTGGATTCAGGAGACTTGGCTTACTTTTCAAAGAAAGTCCGGAAGATGCTGGATGCAGCAGATTTGAAAGATTGTAAAATTGTAGTTTCTAATAGCTTGGACGAGTATACGATTTCATCCCTGTTGAATCAGGGGGGCAAGATTGACAGCTTTGGTGTAGGTGAGCGACTGATTACTGCCAAAAGCGACCCGGTTTTCGGGGCTGTGTATAAGCTGTCTGCTGTAGAGGAAAATGGCGTTCTTGTACCACGTATTAAGGTTTCCGAAACAGTGGGCAAAATCACTAACCCGGGCTTGAAGAAAGTTTATCGTATTTATGGGGAAAAAGGTGATGCCATTGCTGATTTAATTGCTTTGGCTGACGAAAAAGTTGATTTAAGTAAACCTTATCGTTATATTAATCCGGCTAAACCTTGGAAGACTCGCTACTTTGAAAATTGCAAGGCCAAGGAACTGCAGGTTCCCGTTATTAAAAACGGTAAGCGGGTCCTGCCTACCATAAAATTGTCTCAGGTCAGAAATTTTGTGACGAGACAATTAAAAGAAGAAATCTGGCAGGAAGAGCAGCGCTTTTCTAATCCTCATACTCATTATATGGATATGAGTCCTGCTTACTACGAGATGAAAATGAATCTGCTTTATAAGACCAGAAGTGTATAGTTTGATGAATTTAAAATGACGGTGGAGCACTAAAAACGGGAGGTCATACTCGAACAGATCGGCGTAAGCCGTAGGGAGAGTGACCGAACTTTTAGTGTCCGCCGTCATTTTTATTTTTTGTTGTTGAACCTGTAGCCAATGCCGCGAACTGTTTCGAAGGCTTCGGCTACAGAAGGTACCCCCGCCAGTTTGTAGCGAAGATGACGCATATGAACATCTATGGTTCGTGTATCGCCTAAATATTCGTAACCCCAGATTTTGGTCAGAAGAGTTTCCCTGCTCAGAGCCTGGTTGGGGTTTAAGACAAAAAGATAGAGCAGTTCAAATTCCTTAGGCGTTAAATCAAGTATGACCCCGTTTAAAGTCGCTCTGTAGTCTATAGGGTCAATTGTCAGGGCACCGATAGTTAATACATCCTTGGCTTCGCTGACACTTTGACAGCGACGGAGAACGGCCTTAACTCTAGCTACTAATTCTTTGGGACTGAAAGGCTTGGTAATATAGTCATCGGCACCAATTTCCAGACCTAAAACTTTGTCCACCTCTGTGCTTTTAGCTGTAAGCATAATAATAGGAATAGAGGCAGAATTATTATTGCTTTTAATTTGCCTGGCGACTTCCAGCCCGTCGATTTTCGGCAGCATCAGATCCAGTAAAATTAAATCGGGAAAAGGTGCAACATGAACCTGCTCTAAAGCAGCAGCTCCATCGGCAGCCTCTTTTACGGTAAACCCGGCTTTTTCCAAATTGTATTTAACCAGCATTCTAATATTTTCTTCGTCATCAACAAGTAAAATGGTACTAATGTTAATCACTCCTTTACATTAGTACCATTTTATTAATTTTAGGGGAGAAATTCAAGGGTTCTCATTAGACTTAACAAAAACTTAACATTATCGCAACTTAACTATAACAATTACTTGGTATAGTTGGAATTGTCAAAAGGAGGAAATATGGAAAACGCCATTGAAGTTGAAAATTTATGTCTGTATTATGGAGCTTTTCAAGCTTTGAAAAACATTAGCTTGAATATGCCTAAACAAAAAGCCATGGCTTTTATCGGCCCCAGCGGCTGCGGAAAATCAACCTTTTTGAGAAGCCTTAATCGTATGAATGATTTAATTGCGGGAGTCAGAATTACCGGAAAAGTTGTGGTAACAGATAAGGATATTTATGCACCGGCTACAGATGTGGCAGATTTACGGAAACGGGTTGGCATGGTTTTTCAACGACCGAATCCTTTTCAAATGAGTATTTACGATAATGTAGCCTATGGACCGCGATTACACGGAGAAAACAATAAAAAAGTCCTGGATGCTTTAATCGAAAAAAGCCTTAGGGGTGCAGCACTATGGGATGAGGTCAAAGACAGGCTGCACAGTTCTGCTTTGGGTTTGTCCGGCGGGCAGCAGCAGAGATTATGCATAGCCAGACTGCTGGCAGTAGAACCGGAGATTTTGCTTATGGACGAACCTTGCTCGGCACTGGATCCTATTTCCACTATGCGTATTGAAGAATTAGTGGGAGAACTGAAAAATAAATACACCATTATCATGGTTACTCACAATATGCAGCAGGCAGCCAGAGCTTCTGATTATACAGCTTTTTTCCTCTTGGGAGAGATGGTGGAATGCAGGGAAACGAAGGAAATGTTTACCAATCCCCGCAATAAAAAAACCGAAGATTATATTACCGGGAGGTTTGGCTAATATGGAAGTGCGCACAGAATATGACAAAAAATTAAATGAAGTCCAAAGTCAATTAATAGGTATGGGAAAATTAGTTACAGAGGCTTTGGAAAAGTCTATTAAAGCTTTGGAAACAAAAAACGCTGAAGTTGCAGAAACGGTTGTAAATGGCGACAAAACCATTGATGAGATGCAGATTACTATTGAGGATAAAACGCTGGAACTTATTGCTTTGCAGCAGCCTATAGCCAAAGATTTGCGTATATTGTCCACTGCTTTAAAAATGACAACGGATTTAGAACGTATCGGTGACCATGCTAAGAAAATTGCAAAAATTGCCATGAAACTTAGTGGGGAGGAATTAATAAAACCCCTTATAGATATTCCCAAAGCAGCTAAACTTAGTGCCGATATGGTGGGAAAGGTACTGGTGGCCTACGTTCATATGGATTTAAAACTGGCCATGGAAGTAATTGCCATGGATGAAAAAGTAGATGGAATCTGCCGGCAGTGTAAACAGGATATTCTGGCCTATATGCTGGATAATCCCCAAAATATTCCTCAGGGAACTGAGTTAAATAAAATTGTCCATCGCCTGGAAAGAATCGGCGATCATGCTACTAACCTGGCAGAATGGATCGGCTATTTGATTACAGGGAAAAGAATACAAAAATTGGAGGAAGATTGATGATGAAATTATTAAGCAAAAAAAGTGTGTTAGCAGTTACCATGGTTTTAGGTTTAGGTGTAATGGCCGGCTGTGCAGGCCCGAATAAAGAAAATTCGGCTAAGGCAGCCGAAAGTCCTGCTAAGGTTACAGGTAAAGTAACTGCTTCCGGTTCTACTGCTCTTTTACCTCTTTTAAAAGCCGGACAGGAAGAATTTTATAAAATTAATGACAAAGTTACTATTAATATCAGTGGCGGCGGTTCTTTCACCGGTCAAAAACAAGTGGCTTCAGGAGCAGTCAATATCGGCAATTCCGACGTGGAAGCTGCAGCGGACCTAAAAGATAAAGGCCTTGTTGAACACAAGCTGGTGGGTATTCCTTTTGTTTTCATCGTAAATAAAGATGTAAGCGTAGATAACTTAACAAAGGAGCAATATGTAGATATTCTTACGGGTAAGATTCAAAATTGGAAGGCAGTAGGAGGCAAGGACCAAAAAATCACTTTAATTCATAGAGCCAAATCTTCCGGGTCCAGAGCTACTATTGCCAAAGTAGTCTTAAACAATGCCAGCTTTACGGATGATGCAGTTGTCCAAGATTCCAACGGAGCTGTCAGAAGTGCCATTGCCACTACCCCCGGTGCCATCGGTTATGTAGATGCTGCCTATGTAGACGGTACAGTGAAACCACTGAAGTTTAATAATGTGACATACTCTATCCAAGCTGTAATTGACGGTAAATATCCTGTTTACACTTTTGGCAGAATGTTTACTAAAGGTGAAGCAAAAGGTGCTGTAAAAGCCTTTATTGACTATGTTACAAGCAAAGACTTCCAAGAAAAATTTGCGGAAAAGAATGGCTTTGTTCCCATTACCAAGATGAAGAAATAAGGAGCTGGGTTCATGTCAGAATTTAATCTGAAACGAATGAGAAAAGATAAGATAATGCGGCTGGTATTTGTACTGGCCGCTTGTCTTTTAACAATTATTATTGTAGCAATCATTGTTTTTATGAGTCAGCAAGGTTTAACTATGTTTAAAGAAGTAACACCTCAGGAATTTTTCCTATCTGCTCACTGGGACCCGGAAGCAGGAAAATATGGGGCATTAAGTTTCATTGTAGGATCCTTGGCTGTTACGACTTTCGCTCTCTGTCTGGGGGCTCCTTTAGGTATAGCCGGAGCTTTGTTCCTGAGCAAAATCGCTTCCCCTCTCATGAAAAGCATTTTACAGCCTGCTATTAATATTTATATGGCTATACCATCTGTAGTTTATGGATTTTTTGGACTTACGGTTATTGTGCCATGGGTTCGTGGTTTTTTTGGCGTGACAGGAGGTTTTGGTATTTTTACAGCCGGCAGTATTTTGGCAATTATGATTTTGCCGACTATAGTAAGCCTTTCTGCGGATGCTCTGGCTACAGTACCACAGACTTTGGAAGAAGGGTCCTTAGCTTTAGGCGCAACACGCTGGCAAACTTTGTGGCACATAGTTTTGCCTTCTGCCTGGCAAGGCCTGGTCACAGCAGTTATTTTGGGCATGGCCAGGGCCATTGGAGAGACTATGGCTGTACAAATGGTTATCGGCAACACCCCCCAATTGGCTAAATCATTATTTTCTCCGACCAGCACCCTGCCAAGTGAGATTGTAGTAGAAATGGGCAATACACCTTTTGGCTCTACATGGGGTAATTCTCTGTTCTTTATGGCTTTGGTCCTTTTGGGTATTTCCATGTTGTTGATTTTACTGGTTCGTAGTTTAGGAAAGGGGAGAATGGCATGAGCCCTAAAACAGTCAATAAAGTAGCAATTGGTATTTTATGGGGGATTGGTTGCCTGCTAGTAGGAATTCTTTTGGTTTTTATTGGTTATCTGCTCTATAAAGGTCTTCCTGTTCTTACCCCGCATTTTCTCTTTGGCATGTCTAGTGACACAGAAGCCGGTGGCGGTGTGGGACCTCAATTGTTTAATACTATGTACATTTTGTTCTTATCTATGAGTGTGTCTTTAGTGGTGGCTTTAGCCGCAGCAATTTATCTGTCAGAATATGCAGATGATAATCGTTTTACTCGTATAATCCGTTTGTCCACAGAAAGTTTATCCACCGTACCGTCTATAGTTTTAGGACTTTTTGGCATGATTGTTTTTGTGGATTTTCTTGGCATGGGTTTTAGCATTTTAGGTGGAGCCTTGGCTCTTTCTCTGTTAAATCTTCCTCTTTTGGTTAGAGTTATAGAGGAAGCTCTGCGCAGCGTACCGCAAAGTTATAGAGAAGCAAGCCTGGCTTTGGGGGCAACTAAGTGGCAGACAATTTACAAAGTCCTTTTG
>Ga0070399_1001445_pt1 | contig 24636 bp, 15 predicted proteins | sample BioMet4_FD_61217 | JGI IMG/M metagenome (GOLD analysis project Ga0070399, IMG submission 61217) | Microbial communities from bioreactor (seeded with sewage sludge) at LBNL, California, USA - Biofuel metagenome 4 (version 1) | ecosystem: Engineered > Bioreactor > Anaerobic > Unclassified ... | reverse complement strand
TGACTGGCAACAGCTACCGCTTAGCTCACCACCAGTCCATTACCAGCTAAAAACCGGCTGTGAAAAAGTGTGCATTTGCTGGCGAAAAAGTGTGTACTTTACTTGACTGCTTACAATTGTAGCAGTTTTTCGACGATACTACAAATTTTCTAATTTGTAATGCACATATAACACATCGTCTAAGATCAAAATATGACGAGACATCAGTATTTAAAAATTCTTGACACCTCAGTTGATTCTATATATAAATATGGTATATAAGCCGAAGTGACGAGGTAAATATGCAAATCAACAAAGAGTTACTTGATGCCAAAACCCAAGAGAAATTGATCCTGTTTCTGCATACCGACGAGCCATCAAGCGGGAAAATTATTTTGTTATTGGGACTGTATGCAGGACTGACTACGGGAGAAATCGCACAATTAAAATGGTCGGATATTGATTTCGGCAAGTGTGTCCTGAATGTTTGTAGGAGGGCCATCCCTCTTTCTGAAGATTTATCAACAGTCCTTTTATGTGAAAAACAACGTGGCGCGTATGTGATTTTTTCAAGGAAGGCGAAGTGTGGGCCGACAACTCGGATGAACATTGCGTGGACGGCCAGAAATGAACTGAATGCGGTCGGGCTTCCCGACATTACTCTGCGGGATTTGCGGGCCTTGTATATTCTGCGAGCAGTTGAGAAACTTCCAATAAAGGAGGTAGCGCGCATTTCCGGGTGTGAGATTGTAACACTTCGGGATTTCGTCAAGAATAATTGCCCGGAAACACATTTGCCAAAGCCCAAATCAGAGCACACGCCCTGGGACGCTGCTCAGTTTGAAATGGCCCTAGAACGGGAAGGCGATACGTTGGACACACGTATCGTCTGGTTGTGCTGGCAAGGCGGACTCACTTTGAAGGAAATGCCCGATCTATACTGGGAGAATATCTCTTTCCAGCAGCAAACATGGCAGATTCGTGGTACTTCCTGTCGCATACCGCTGGAGATGTGCGAACGGCTCCAGAACTGGGAACTACCGGAGCGTAGAATTGGCCCTGTTCTGCGAGGAAAACGCTCTGGAAAACAACTCGACCCGATATTTGCTATAAAACGCGCACAAGAATTTTTGATTCGGAACGGTTTTGAATCAGCTACATTTTCTAACCTTCGAGGAGGCTTCTTTAAACCCTCCACCCATGATCTTTCGGATAAGATTTTAGATGTAATGGCGAGAGAAAAAATAATGAGCATCACACAGCTTGTCCGGGAAACCGGTGAGCCCAGAAAAAATGTTGAGCAATGCCTTCACAACCTTATTCAAAGCGGTAAGCTGCGCTACTCCGAAATGGAACAACGCTATTTATTGTCAGACATCAAGACCAATAGAGAGAATATCTACGCGATAATTGCAGAGTGTCGACAATTGGGGACACCCCTCACAGTGAATGAGGTGGCCGCTAGGCTTGGATTGGCAAAAAATCTTATCCTATATTATTTGCATAAAGCCGAAACGCAGGGCGACATCAAGAAGATTCAACCGCAAACTTATTTATGCATTTGAATACCCCTGTCCCGATTCTCATACTTTATGACACCAAGCCGTCCTCAGCTTTTTTTGTTTCACATGTCAAATTTGTGACCAGTCTTGCCACTGACTTGTTGCTATAGGCCAACAGCTTCTCGATAATCTACCATCCTGATTACGCCTCTGAGAATTGCCACTCAGAGGCTTTCATTTTCCACATATTCCATTAGATCACCAGGCTGGCAGCGCAAAAGACGGCACAGGTGATCTACAGTATCAGTTCGAATGAGTTCGTTTTTTCGGAGCTTATTAACGGTGGCTGCGTGTAATCCATTTTGGCGGAGCCAATATGTGGCGGTCTTACCCTCTGTTGCGAGCCGCGCAAACAACTTATCATACTTAATCAAAGCTATCCCTCCCTAAAATAGTTTACCAATTCCGTTTGTCTATTACAATGTACAAATCTTACAAAGAATATTGTCTATCTTCGTGTAATTTAGTAGTTGCTTAATTGTCTATTATAGTGTACAATTATACTATAAAATCAGATAGAAGGTAGGCTCATGAAATGGAACAGCTTTTCAAATATCACGGCACGATATCGAGCATAAGCTTTAGCAGCAAAGGGTGCGGCGCAGCGGACCTGATCCTGGGCGATATTACAGATCGGGACAAGCCCCCGGTGCGTGTCGAGGCGCACGGTGCGCTTGCGAAATACATCAACGAAATTGAGATGACTGACGCCGAGGAGCGCTATATCCGTTCTGATTGGTACTACGACAGTAATCTGTTTCTCTATCGCATTGAGGTTCCCAGCGGCAACCAACATATTCCCGCAAAGGTAATTACACAGGCTGACTTTCTCTCCGATGAGCTGGCGATCTTCGGGCCGCAAGAGTACATCGAGACAGACGAGCCAGAGGCCATGAGCCCAGAACAGTTAGCAGCCTGGAGTGATTACCGCTTCAATTACTAAGTCAGTGCCTGTCCTACCAGGCATACGGGGAGGAAGGAGCGCAGCGTAATGACCATCGTCCTATGTACTATCGGTGCGGCTACACTCACGTCCTGGTTCTTTCGCTTACTTGACGCAATTGATAGGCCGTGTAAGAGGCAGCAGCCGCACCACCGCCGAATGAGATCCGAAATATATGCTACCCTTTTCAACCTTCGGACTAAATTAAATTGCCGCAAAATTACCACTTATTTCTTGCAATTCCTCCTATCTGGCGGTACAATGGCGAAGTGCCATAAGCACACAGGTTATTACGCTGGGGTTTGAGCCCCAACAGGGGCGCGTGAGCCGAGAGGCTCCACCGGTGTTCTAACATATATGTTTGAGGTAAAGCAAAAGGCCCTCCCCTTTCGGGAAGAACCTTTTACCTCAAACGCACAGTGCACCTTGAAAAAATCCAAAGCGCTTTATTCGATAATAGCTGGTGACACAGCTATTGTCCACAAATATTAAAAATTTTTTGCCTACCTGGCAAGATCTCTTATTTGCGCAGAAGCTTCTTTGGCCATACAGCGGAAGATTTGAACGAAACGATTGATGGGCTGTACCGGCGAGGACGGCCAGCACTGGGAACCACCGTCAGGCGAGACGGCAGGTTTCTCTGCATCTGCACGAGCCACCCATTTGAGGTGGTAGCTACGACAGACAAAGAAGTTGCAATGAAACATCAATTGATAATGATACTTCCTCACGGCCCCGCATGGACTTGACGGGGAGGCTGCATCGGTGTGCAGTCCTATGCGCCCACAGAAAGGACTGATAATTCTTTCTGCCTTCGGGCGGTTCTTCCGCTGCTTTTTCGTTATATGCGATTCTGAGGCAAAGATGTAAGTTTTTTACATCTTTGCCTGAAAATCGTGTTAAAGTGGTGGACGATACAGGACTCGAACCTGTGACCCCCTGCACGTCAAGCAGGTGCTCTAGCCAGCTGAGCTAATCGTCCGAAACGAACAGACATAGAATACACGAAAGACTCTGTTTTGTCAACTGCTTTTGAAGAAAAAATAAAATTTTGAAGATCTTAGTAGTCTGACGGTCGCCCAGCAGGGAGCGACAACTGTACAATGAACAGGATAACCAAGTTGTCAGAATTACGGAAACTCAAGCAGTGCGGATAAGCAGCTTGATCTTATTAGTAAGCGCCTGGTAATCGTGACAATGGCATTGAGGTACCGCTGAATTTCCAGACATAAATTGGAAAATGCGGCGGTGCTTTGCGCTTCAGAGTCTTTTCTGAGTACCCGAGAGAATATGAGAGAAAATGCGCAGAAACGTTGTAATTTGAATATAGTGACTATATAATAATACATATCATAATATATATATCATGATTTTACAAAATAAGCAGGTGTCGTAACCTGCAGTTTGCACGAATTTCAGTGGTATCTCCTAATCGATGACTTTCAGTTTTAATATACGCGAATGGACGGAGGGAAAAGGCGGATGAACCCAAGACGCAAGATTTTGGTTGTGGAAGACAATATTGTCAATCGCCTGGCACTCTGTAAAATTCTCTCACAGGATTACGAGACGCTGGAAGCCGCCAACGGGCAGGAGGCGTTTGATATTCTGAAGCGGGAGGTGCCGGGCATTTCCCTGATCTTCCTCGACATCCGCATGCCCGTTATGGATGGATATACGTTTTTGGAAATGGTACAAACCGATCCGAGACTCGCTGCCGTCCCTGTTATCGTCGCAACCCAGAGTGACGGAGACGAAGACGAGGTTGAAGCCCTGACTCACGGCGCCACAGATTTTATCACAAAGCCCTATAAGCCCAGCGTAGTTCTGCACCGGGCCACCAGCATTATTTCTCTTCGGGAAACGGCCGCGCTGATGAGCCAGATGGAGTACGACCAGCTTACCGGCCTATATAGCCAGGCGTTTTTCTATCAGCGGGTACGCCAAATTCTGGGGCAGAATTCGGAAACGCAGTATGATCTGCTCTGCTCCAATGTAGAGAACTTCAAGTTTATTAATGAGGTGTTCGGTCTGGCCGTAGGGGATCAGGTACTTCGCCTGATCGCACGGGAACTGCAAAGCGGCCTGCCTGGAAATCACTTGTGCGGTCGATTACATGCAGATATCTTCGCGTGCATGATTGAGCGGGGAGCCTTCGATCTGGAGTCTGCACTGGGCTGTGCTATGACGCGAATCCGCAGAGAGTCCGGAGTAAAAGGCTTCTCCATGAAGTGGGGCGTTTACGCCATTACAGACGTCCACTTACCTGTGGAGCGGATGTGTGACTGGGCGTTGCTGGCCTGCAATTCCATCAGGGGAAAGTACGGCCGGACAGTGGCTGTTTACAACGATGAGCTGCGCCAGACGCGGCTGCGGGAAAAGGCACTGGAGGACAGCATGGAGTCCGCGCTAAACTCCCGGCAGTTCGAGGTTTTTTATCAGCCGAAATTTAACCTGCGCAGCAATCGCATCTGCGGCGCGGAGGCGCTGGTGCGTTGGAATCACCCGACACTGGGACTTCTCCCTCCTGAAAAATTTATCCCACTTTTTGAGCGCAACGGCTTCATCACCCGGCTGGACCGGTATATCTGGGAAAAAGTGGCCGTCACCATACACGACTGGGACCTGCGGGGGATGCCGCTGGTTCCCGTCTCCGTCAATGTTTCCAGAGCGGATATCTACAATGACGATCTGGATGCCTCCTTGGTTGATATCCGGAAGCGCTATCAAATCAAGCCGTCTCTCCTTCATCTGGAGATCACGGAAACCGCCTATACGGAAGACCACCGGCAGCTGTGCGATGTGGTGACAAATCTCCGAAATGCGGGCTTCACCATTGAAATGGATGATTTCGGAAGCGGTTCTTCCTCGTTAAATATGCTTAATGAGCTGCCGATTGACATCTTAAAGCTGGATATGAAATTTTTAAAAAAAGGCCTGGAGCGGGGCAAGCGCCGAAGTATTCTCAGCTTCGTGGTGAGCCTTGCCAGATGGCTGGATCTTCAGGTTACCGCTGAGGGTGTGGAGTCCGCGGAACAGGTGGAAAAACTGCGGAACGTGGGCTGCAATTTTGCTCAGGGCTATTATTTTTCTCCCCCGCTTCCCCGGTTGGAATTTGAACAGTTTCTTCAGAATGTGGATGTCTCCGAAGAAGAAAACATGCTGAAGGACTGCGATATTCTGGAGAAGACCCGCCTTTTGGAGGCTGCCGCATACGAGGACTATCTCACTGGCCTTCTGAATCGGAGGGGGCTGAGCAACGCTCTGGCACAACTGGATTTTTCCCAGGAAAATATTGCGATCTTTATCTTCGACATGGATAATCTGAAATGCTGCAACGACTCTAAGGGGCATACCAGCGGCGACGAGATGCTTCGGCGGTTCAGCGACATTCTCCGCTCTCACACCCGCGGGGGAGATATCATCTCCCGGATCGGCGGCGACGAATTTGTGGCCGTAATACCCCAGATGCGCTCTCCCGAATCCGCCATGAAAAAGGGGCAGGAGATCTGCCGGGCATTTCGGGACAGCAGACCCGGTACACCGGACGGGTGCGTCGCGTCCTGTTCGGCGGGGCTGGCAATTCTGCAGGACGGGGAATCCTTTGATGATGCGTTCGCCCGTGCGGACCGAGCGCTCTACCAGGCCAAACGTACCCGGAAGGGCACTTGCTTTGACTAAGACATTTGCATTTGGTATACGCCTGCAAATTTTCTTTTCCATCATAAACTTATAATTTTAGAAACGGCAGCTCCGCAGACAAGGGTGCAAAAAGCGGATTTAGAGGGGGATATCATTCATGAAAGAGAGTACTGCGGCAATCGGGCAGGTACAGGAATTTTTGCGGACCTGGTTTTGCCGCCGGGACCCGGAGACTACCGCGCAGTATCTGTCCGACAATTTCCAGTATGTCGGCACGGGCGACGGCGAGACAGTTGTCGGCTCTGCCGCCATGCGGAACTATCTGCTGGAGGACTGCCGGGAGGAGCCCGGCCCATTCCGCGTTGTTTTTCTGCATCCGCAGGAGCAAATGCTGCAGACCGACTGTGCTTTCGTGAATCTGGGGCTTCTTCTTCAAAACAAGCAGTACAGCTGGCGGCTGCGGGCCACCTTTGTTCTGCGGACTGAAAATGGCCTTTGGCGCATCTGCCATATCCATGTCTCCGAGGCTGCAGGCAATCAGAGAGACAATGAGCACTATCCCCATACGCTGGTAGTGGAAAGTCTTAACCGCCAGCTCAAAGATCTTTTGGACGAGGCCACCCCGGGCGGCATGATGTGCAGCTATCAGGACCCGGGCTTTCCGTTCTATTACGTGAATCAGAGAATGCTGGACTATCTGGGCTATGGCAGCGAGGCGGAGTTCGTCCGTGATATCTCAGGGCTGATAATAAACTGTGTACACCCGGACGACTGGGCAGAGGTTGAACGGCAGGTTGCGGCCCAGATGGGGGAAACCGGCGAATATACGGTGGAATACCGGATGCGCAAGAAAAACGGCGACTACATTTGGGTCCACGACATTGGCCGCAGCGTGACAGCGGAAAACGGAAAGCCCGTAATTATTTCCGTCTGCGTGGATATCACCGCCCTGCATACGGCGCAGGAAGACCGCCGTGAGATGCTCAATACAATTCCCGGTGCGGTCCTGCGCTGTCGGTATGCCGAGGGGCTGGAGGTTATGGATACCAGCGATGTTCTGTACAGCATCACCGGATACACTTCGGAAAAATTTGCACAGATGGGCAATCGGCTTTCCGCCCTGCTGCTGCCGGAGGACGCTGAAAAGGTGCTCCCCTCCTTTCGCACACAGCTGGCAGGAGGCGCCGACTCCGTATACATGGAATGCCGTCTGACCCGCTGGGACAACGAGGTAATCTGGATCGCCCTGCGGGGGCATCTCACAGAGGGGATCAACAGCGGCAATTCCTTCCTTTTCTGTATGCTCACTGACGTCAGCGATCAGGTGGATAAACGCAACCGCATCCGTGCTCAGTTCCAGCGGGAATCTGACTATGCTACAGAGTTGGCGGCCCCCAATCTGATTGCCAAAGCGCAAGCCAATCTGACGGAGGACACCTTTGAGTCTTATTCCGGTCTGGGTGGTTCCGAAGTGGAGGCTTACTTTACCTCTGTTACCGTGGATGAGGCAATGCGCTATATTTCCGATAGCGCTGTCTTCAAGGAGGATGCAACTCGCTTTTTGGAGCAGTTTTCCCGCCAGCGCCTGATCGACGCCTACGCCGGCGGCGAGACGGATCACAGCGTGGAGTTTCGCCGAAAAAGAATAGATGGCAGGATGATCTGGTGCCGGACGGTGGGCCGCACCTATCTTACCCCGGAAACCAACCACCTGACGTTGTTTGTTTACAGCTTCGACATCACGGAGGAATGGCTCTCCCGTCGACTTTTGGAGCAGGCATCCATGATGGATTATGATTTTCTAGCGGATGTAGACATTGAAAATGATTATTATCACATCGCCGCCCGGGGTGAAATGGAATTAGTCAACATACCTCCTGCGGGAAAATTTCATGAGGCATGTCTTAAGACTTCCACCGCTGTGATTCCGGAGACATTTCAATCGGATTTTTTAAAACAGCTGGATTTTGACACCATTCGCACCCAGCTGGAGACAAACCCGTCCTACTCTTTCACGATGCCCAATCGAATAAACGGACAACTGCTTTACAAAAAATACAGACTGTCGTATATTGACAAGTTCACCGGACATGTCTGTCTGAGCCGCGTGGATATCACGGATATCATCGAGCATGAGCAGCGCCAGCGGGAAGCACTGCTGACCGCCCTCCAGGCCGCGGAACAGGCTAACGTCGCCAAGAGTGACTTTCTCTCCCGCATGAGCCACGAAATCCGCACGCCTCTCAACGCCATTATCGGGATGACCGCCATTGCCGCCGGAGCTGTCGATAACAAGCAGGAGATGGCGGACTGCCTGGGGAAGATCGGTATTTCTTCCCGTTTTCTGCTGTCTCTGATTAATGACATTTTGGACATGAGCCGCATTGAAAGCGGAAAGCTATTGCTGAAGAGCGAGCAATTCTCTCTGGAGCGGATGATCTGCAGCACCGCCGACATGATTCGCACACAGGCAAATCAAAAGGGCGTGGAGTTTGAGTGCATCATGCACACGGGGTTGAAAGACAGCTATGTGGGTGATGAAATGAAGCTCCAGCAGGTGCTGATCAACATTTTGTCCAATGCTGTAAAATTCACCCCTGGCGGAGGAAAGGTCACTTTCTCGGCAGACCAGCTCCACAGCATGAAAAACGCCGCCACTGTGCGTTTCGTCGTCACAGACACCGGCATTGGCATTGACCCGAGCTTTCTGCCCAGAATTTTCGACGCCTTTACTCAGGAGAGCGGCGGCACCACCGCTATGTACGGCGGTACGGGACTGGGTCTTGCCATCTCGAAAAGCATTGTGGATATGATGGATGGACACATTACCGTCCGTTCCATTCAGGGAGTAGGGTCCGAGTTCACCGTAGACGTGAAGTTGGAAATGGGCGCAGAGGAGACCCACCGGCGCCGGGAGGCCATCCCCTACGCGGAGATGAAATGTCTGGTGGTAGACGACGACGTAGCCGTCTGCCAGAATACGGTCCAGATCCTGCGGGAGATCGGCATGACTGCCGAATGGGTGGACAGCGGTGCCCGGGCGATTGTTCGGATCCGGGAGCTGCTGGAACAGCAACAGCATTTTTCATCTGTTATTCTGGACTGGAAGATGCCGGAGATGGACGGAATTGAGACCACACGGCGCCTGCGGACTATGGTAGGACCGGAAGTTACCATCATCGTTATGACCGCCTATGACTACAGCAATATTGAGGACGATGCCCGCGCGGCCGGTGTGGATCTACTGGTGGGTAAGCCGCTGTTTCGATCCACCCTGGAGTCCGCCTTTGAACGCGTCTATTCCGGTAAGACAGAGCCACAGTCCACCTCGCAGCTCAGAACTTACGATTTCAGGGGCCGCCATATTCTTCTGGCGGAGGATCATCCCTTGAACATTGAGATCGCAGTGAAGCTTTTGCAGCAGGTCGGCTTCCGGGTGGATACCGCCGTTAACGGCCTCAGGGTACTGGAGCGGTTCAGGGAGTCAGAGCCGGGCTATTACGACGCGGTTTTAATGGACATCCGTATGCCCTTGATGGATGGACTTTCCGCCGCGGCGGCAATCCGCAATCTCAGCCGCCCCGATTCCGCCCTGACGCCCATTATTGCCATGACCGCCAACGCCTTTGAAGACGACGTGGAGAAAAGCATGGCAGCGGGCATGAACGCGCACTTGGCGAAGCCTATCGAGCCGGAGAAGCTGTATCGCGTGCTGTACGAATTTATCAGCGCACGTAGGAAAGGAAGTCTTCCTTCGTCTCTGTAGAGTCGTGCGAAAGCGCGAGTTTATCATCACGGAACCGGGAGTAATCGTCTGCTAGTCTATAGCAAAAAACTATAGGGGGCCAATTACGATGGCTTTTGGATTTAAAACGAAACACGATGCGGCATCAAACACTGAAAAGCAGCTGGTGGTCAACACAAACCGCTGCCCGCAAAATCATCCCTGCCCGTCCGTGAGAGTGTGCCCCACGGGCGCACTGAACCAATCAGGCTTTCAAGCTCCGACGGCAGAGCAGGACAAGTGCATCCGCTGCGGCAAGTGCGTCAAATTCTGTCCTATGCATGCGCTGACACTGGAATAACCCGTTACGGCGTTTCAGCGCAAATATTCGGTCAGTGCCAGTTCAAGTATGTCCGCCCCTTTTCCCTGTTAAGAGCGTGCTAATTTTTACCAGGTCTTTGGCTTCTATTTACTTCCAACGCCGCTCATGCTATACTTTCTAAGTAGATAATTTGAAGCAGATGCTGATTAAAAGAGATCGCCACACAAAAAATTTATAAAGAAAGTGGGCGGGAATAATGATTGTATTGGATGGATATGCGGTAGATGTTACGAAGTTGGAGCTGGAAGATATCATTGATAAATCGGTTTTGCAGCTCTTCCTCGACAACTTTGCCTTGGGCTTTAATTGCGCCGCAGTCTCAGTTGGAAGAAATGGTGAAGAATTTACAAACCCCAGTTATTACCGCCCGTTTTGCGCAAATTATATTCATACCTCCGCTGTTGGTGACGCGCGGTGCGCTTCATGCCATAGAGAATTTGGGAAAAAAGCAGCTGCCAGTAAACGCCCTTACATTGGCCCTTGCCACGCCGGATTAATTGATTTTTCAGCCCCTATTTTAATTGAAGGCGAACTAATCGGAACAATTTTGGGAGGGCAAATCCTAACCAGTCCAATTGACGAGTCCAAAGTCCGTCAAGTCGCGGAGGAAATTCACACCAACCCAGATGGGCTGGTGGAAGCCGCGGAGAAAATTGATATCGTACCAGAGAAAACAATTGAAGCCGCGGCAGAAGTGTTATATATTGTCGCAAATGCGCTGGCGCAGACCGGATATAATCGAATCAAGGCCGACCTGCTGTCCGCCGAGTTAGCGAATAGCTTTATCCAGATTTCCAGCACGGTTGAGGAACTGGCAGCTTCCGCGCAGTCCATTACGGGAAACCAGAGTTCTCTTGTAAACGAGATCAATACGGTTGGTGACAACCTAAAATCAATTGTTTCCGCACTTAGGGACGTTTCTAAAATTGCAGATCAGATCCGCATGATCGGACTGAACGCCACGATTGAGGCGGCCCGATTGGGGCAGACCGGAAAAACCATCGCGGTAGTCGCTGAGGAAATTCGCAAGCTGGCCGATACTACAAAATTGACCGTTGCATCCATCGACAGCATTAAAGAGGCAATTGAAAAAAGCGTCAGCAGTACCGTTCATTCCGCAAATGATACGCTGAACAGTACCAGCGAGCAAGCCGCTGCGATGGAAGAGTTGTCGGCAGCCGTGCAAAGCTCGTCCAGTCTCGCCGAATTGCTGAAAGATATGTCACAGAAGCACTAAGGCAACACCGTATGGCAGCGAATGTATTCTACCTGCTGACGGTCCGCTGTCTTCAAATCACCTCCGTATAGTATAAAGCACTTTCAATGGCAAAAACTGCCGTTGAAAGTGCTTTTTCTGTATGCTAAAAATTCCGCATCATTTGAGAACTGAGCTACGCTTTTTTTGCTGTTTCCATATCAGCAGAATTTCAGCAACATGGAATACATGGTTCGCGCACAAGCGCCTGTGCGTTCAGCCATTCGTCTTCAAGATGAACGGCGGCTTTTTAATTTACCAGAGCCTGCAGACGCTTTCGGTCCGTCAGCTCCACGGCGCCGCGGGCGAGGGAGACCATGCCCTCCGACTGAAAGTAACGCAGCATCCTCGTGACCACCTCCCGCGCCGTACCCAGATGCGCGGCAATTTTGTCATGGGTGATCTTCAGCGTGTCTCCGCCGTCCAGTGCGCTTTCTTCAAGCAAAAACTCCGCCAGCCGCTTGTCGAAGCTCTTCCACATGATTTGCTCCACAAGCCACATAACCTCAGAAAATCGGGAGGCCATCAATTGATTCGTATAGTTCGACACCGCGAGAGAATTATCCATCAGTCTTTTATATACGTCCGCAGAGATGACCCACAGCTCCGAATCCTTCTCCGCCTCAATGTCAACATCGAACTGAATGTTTTTCATCATACAGGAAGCGGAAAACAGGCAGATATCTCTCTCAAACAGGCGGTAGATCGTGATCTCTTTGCCTTCGTCAGAGAGGATAAACGCCCGGAGTTGGCCGGAGCGCACAACAAACAGCCCCACGCAGTCCACACTGCCGCTGTGCAGCAGGGTTCCCTTCGGCGCAGCGCGCTTTACCGTCGCGCCAAGCAGCAGTTCCCGTTCTTCAGAGGTCATTTGATTCCAAACGGGGAAATATTCTTCCAGCCCCATACGCGGATCCCTCTTTTTACAATTAGTTTTAAAAACGGAAGTCCGGCAGCTAACCGGATTTCTTTGCGCCTTTTCGTACATACTACAATTATACTTCATTTTTTCCGCCTGTCAATTTTGTTTCTGACGTGGACACATTCATGTCACGCAGGGCTGCGGACTTTTCGGGCAACGGCAACCGTAAATATTTCCAGCAAATAAGCACCGAAGGGTGACAATATCACGGAAAAACTCACATGCCGCAGATATACTGAAAAAAAACAATGTGCGTTTCGCCGCGAGACGGCCGCACTGCAAGGAGGAGAAAGTTATGTCTAAAGTTGTGATTGTCGGCGGCGTCGCTGGGGGAGCCAGCTGCGCCGCGCGTTTGCGCAGGCTGGACGAAACCGCGGAGATTATTCTTCTGGAGCGCGGAGAGTATATCTCCTACGCCAACTGCGGACTGCCCTATTATGTGGGAGACGTGATCCGCTCCCGGGACGCGCTGCTGGTGCAAAAGCCCGAGGTGATGCGGGCGCGGTTCCGCGTGGATGTGCGCACCCGGAACGAGGTGCTCTCCATCGACCGGGAGAAAAAGACCGTTAGTGTGAAAAAACTGGAGACGGGCGAGGTTTACCAGGAGTCCTATGACAAGCTGGTGCTGGCCACCGGCTCCTCGCCCATCCGTCCGCCCATTCCCGGCATTGACTCCCCCCGCATCCGGACGCTGTGGACAGTGCCGGACACGGATCGTCTCCATGACATGGCCCGGGCGAATGGCGTCCGGTCAGCGGCGGTCATCGGTGGCGGATTCATTGGTCTGGAGGTGGCGGAGAACCTCCGCCACGCCGGGTTGGATGTCTCCATTGTGGAAATGCTGGATCAGGTCATGGCGCCCATGGACTATGAAATGGCTCAGGTTCTGCACGAGAACATTGAAGCCAACGGCGTACACCTCTCTCTGGGCGACGGCGTGGATTCCTTCCGGGACGACGGCAAGCAGGTGACCATTGTCCTCAAAAGTGGGAAGGAAATCGCCGTGGAGCTGGTGGTTCTCTCCATCGGCGTGCGGCCCAACAACGAGCTCGCCAAGGCGGCGGGACTGCCCCTCAACGCCCGGGGCGGCGTGGTGACCGATGAGCATCTGCGCACCTCCGACCCGAACATCTACGCGGTGGGAGACATCATTGAGGTAAACGATCTCGTCTTTGGCGAGCGCACCATGGCGCCGCTGGCCGGTCCCGCCAATAAGGAGGGACGCATCGCGGCGGACAATATCGCCGGCGGAGACGTGATCTATCGCGGAGCGCAGAGCACCTCCATCTTCAAGGTGTTCGATCTGACCGCGGCCACCACGGGAACCAACGAAAAAACGCTGATCAAACGCGGCTTGGTATTGGGGCGCGACTATGAGCGCGTCATCATCTCGCAGAACTCCCACGCGGGCTACTATCCCGGCGCCACGCCTATGTTTCTCAAGCTCCTGTTCTCCATGGACGGAAAAAAGATATTCGGCGCGCAGATCGTGGGATACGACGGCGTGGATAAACGCATTGATACCATCGCCGTGACGCTGCGGCTGGGCGGAGGGGTCCGGGAGCTGACCGAACTGGAGCTGGCCTACGCGCCGCCCTACTCCTCGGCCAAGGACCCGGTGAATATGCTGGGCTTCACGGCGGAAAACGTGCTGACCGGAAAGCTGCGCTTTTCCGGCTGGGACGCGGTGGAAAAACAGCCCGACGCACTGCTGCTGGACGTGCGGGAAGACGCCGAGCGCATGGCATTTCAGCTGGACAACGCCGTTCAGATTCCGCTGGGGGAACTCCGTGACCGGCTGAATGAGGTGGACCGCTCCAAAACCATTCTTGTCTTTTGCGCCATCGGCGTGCGCTCCTACAACGCTGTCCGCGTTCTGATGCTGCAAGGCTTTGAGCACGTGCTGCTATATCCCGCAGGTACCCGGTTCTATCAGTCCACCCACTATCAGCAGTTTGCCGGACTCTCGCAGCCCGCAGCGCCGGTGTCGGACAGCGGACAGCAGGTGCTGCCGGACAGCGCGCCGATCGAGACAATTCGGCTGGATTGCAGCGGAATGCAGTGCCCCGGCCCCATCATGAAGGTATTCGAGTCCATGAAGAGCATGGGGGATGGACAGTTACTGGAAGTCGCCGCCTCCGACCCGGGCTTTGTCCGCGATATCGCCGCATGGTGCCGCCGCACGGGCAACACACTGGTGTCCAACGACCGGCACGGCACGGACTACGTGGCACTGGTCCGCAAGGGCTTGGCAGAGCCGGCGGCGAAGCGGGCGGCGGATGTCCAGGCAAACGCCGGCACACAGGTGATCGACACCCCCCAGGGCAAGACCGTCATCGTCTTCTCCGGTGATTTGGATAAGGTGCTGGCCAGCTTTATTATTGCCAACGGTGCGGCGGCCATGGGACGGCCCGTAACCATGTTCTTTACCTTCTGGGGATTGACGGTGCTGCGCAAAGCGGAAAAGCAGCCGGTAAAAAAGACGTTCATGGAGTCCATGTTCGGCACCATGCTGCCCCGGGGCAGCGGAAAGCTGAGGCTTTCCCGGATGGATATGGGCGGCATGGGCACCGCTATGATGAAGCGGATCATGAACGACAAAAACGTGGATTCTCTGGAAGCTCTGATTCAAAAAGCCATCAGCCAGGGCGTGAAAATTGTGGCTTGCACCATGAGCATGGACGTCATGGGCATTAAAAAAGAGGAGCTGATTGACGGCGTGGAGCTGGGCGGTGTCGGCGCATATCTGGGCGACGCAGAGGAGTCCAATGTGAACCTGTTCATTTGATAATACCCGCGATATACCCACAGCGTCCAGCGCCGCAAAGGTCTTCATGCTGTGGCTATCCCCTCAGCTGTACAGCTTGCGTCGTTGATATATAAAAAAGAGGTTCCCGGCTTTTTAAGCCGGGAACCTCTTTTTTATAAGATTGCGTTGAGATTTGCCTGCGCTCAGTCGGCGTACATCGCCTTGAGCTTAACCAGCTTCTCGTAACGCTCCTTGGCAGCCTCTTCGCTCTTGGCGAACAGGGAGGTGGCGCGCTCCGGGAACTCGCGGGTCAGACGGGAGTAGCGGGCCTCGTTCATCAGGAAGTCCTGATAACCGCCGGCGGGCTCCTTGGAATCCAGAGTGAACTTCGCACCCTCGGCGGCGGGGTTGAACCGGAACAGATTCCAGTAACCGCAGTCCACAGCCTTCTTCATCTCCTTCTGGGCATTCATCATGCCGCCCTTGATGGAGTGCATCTCGCAGGGAGAGTAACCAATGATGAGGGACGGGCCGGGATAGGCCTCGGCCTCCTGAATGGCCTTCAGGGTCTGGGCGGGATTGGCGCCCATGGCAACCTGAGCCACATAGATATAGCCGTAGCTCATGGCGATCTCCGCCAGAGACTTCTGCTTGACTTCCTTACCGGCAGCCGCGAACTGAGCGACCTGACCGATGTTGGAGGCCTTGGACGCCTGTCCGCCGGTGTTGGAATAGACCTCGGTATCGAAGACGAAGATGTTCACATCGTTGCCGGAGGCAAGGACGTGATCCACGCCGCCGAAGCCGATATCATAGGCCCAGCCGTCACCGCCGAAGATCCACATGGACTTCTTTGCAAGGTATTCCTTGTCGGCCAGAATCTCACGGCTCAGCTTGCAGGCATCGCAGTTGCAGCCGTCTACAATGCCGGCTTCCAGAGCGGCCACATAGGCGCGGGCAGCGGCGTCGTTGGCGGTGCTGTCGTCCATGGTGTCCAGCCACTTCTGAGCGGCGGCCTTCAGGTCGGCCCAAGTATAATCCACAGCGAGCAGAGCCTGAGTCTTCTCCTTCAGGCTGGTGCGGATGGCGTTCTGGCCCAGGAACATGCCCAGACCGAACTCGGCGTTATCCTCAAACAGGGAGTTGGACCATGCGGGACCGCGGCCTTCCTTGTTCACGCAGTAAGGAGAGGTGGCGGCAGGACCGCCCCAGATGGAGGAGCAGCCGGTGGCGTTGGCGATATACATATGGTCGCCGAACAACTGGGTAACGAGACGGCCATAGCTGGTCTCGGCGCAGCCGGCGCAGGAACCGGAGAACTCCAGCAGGGGCTGCTTGAACTGGCTGCCCTTGACGGTGTTGTCCTGCATGTCCTTCTTCTCGGAGACCTTGGAGACGCAGTAATCAAAGACGTCCTGCTGGGCGGCCTCCTGCTCCTGGGAGACCATGGCCAGAGCGCCCGTCGGGCACTGGCCCACGCACACGGCGCAGCCCATGCAGTCCAGAGGAGAAATAGCCATGGTGAACTTGTAGACACCCTTGCCCTTGCCGGCCTTCACGTCCACGATCTTCGCGGCGGCGGGAGCGGCCTTGGCCTCTTCCTCGGTCATCGCGAAAGGACGGATGGTAGCATGGGGGCAGACATAGGCGCACTGGTTGCACTGAATGCACTTGGCAGGGTCCCAGGTGGGAACATTGACGGCCACGCCGCGCTTCTCATAGGCGGCAGCGCCCAGCTCGAACTGGCCGTCCGCATGGGGCATGAACGAGGAGACAGGCAGGCTGTCGCCATCCATCTTGCCCACAGGCCACAGAATGTCCTCCACCTGCTTGACCAAGGCGGGAGCACCGACGGCCTTCTTGGATTCTGCGGCGTCCTTGGCGTCCTTCCAGTCAGCAGGTACATCAAACTTCTTATAGGCGGTGGCGCCCATGTCAATGGCCTTGTGGTTCATGTCGACCACATCCTGGCCCTTCTTCAGGTAGGAATGGGTGGCGGCATCCTTCATGTAGCCAATCGCCTCGCTCTCGGGCATGACCTTGGCCAGAGAGAAGAAGGCGGACTGCAGGATGGTATTGGTGCGCTTGCCCATGCCGATTTTGACGGCCAGGTCGATGGCGTCAATGGTGTAGACCTGAATGTCATTTTCAGCGATATAGCGCTTGGAGGCTGCGTCCAGCTTTTCGGAGAGTTCCTGATCGTTCCACTGGCAGCTGATCAGGAAAGTGCCGCCCGGCTTCACGTCGCGGACGATGGGGAAGCCCTTGGCGATATAAGCGGGAACATGGCAGGCCACGAAGTCGGCCTTGTTGATGTAGTACGGGCTCCGGATGGCCTTGTCGCCAAAGCGCAGGTGGCTGATGGTCACGCCGCCGGTCTTTTTGGAGTCGTACTGGAAGTAAGCCTGAATAAACTTGTCGGTGTGGTCGCCGATGATCTTAATGGAGTTCTTATTGGCGCCGACGGTACCGTCTCCGCCCAGACCCCAGAACTTGCACTCGATGGTGCCGGCTGCGGCAGTGGACGGAACCTTCTTCTCGGGCAGGCTGAGATTTGTGACGTCGTCCACGATGCCGATGGTGAACTGACGGCGAGGCTCGGCTTTGCTGAGTTCGTCATAAACGGCAAAAATGCTGCGGGGCGGCGTATCCTTACTGCCAAGGCCATAGCGGCCGCCGATGATGGTGGCCTGACGGCCGGCGTTGGCAAACGCGGTGACAACATCGAGGTACAGCGGCTCGCCCTGAGAACCGGGCTCCTTGGTGCGGTCCAGAACGGCGATCTTCTTTGCCGTGGCGGGGATGGCGGCCAGCATCTTCTCGGGGGCAAAGGGACGATACAGGCGGACCTTCAACAGACCGACCTTCTCGCCGTGAGCGTTCATGTAGTCGATGACCTCCTCGGTCACGTCGCACACGGAACCCATGGCAATGATGACGCGGTCGGCGTCGGCAGCGCCGTAATAGTTAAAGAGCTGGTAATCGGTGCCCAGCTTCTTGTTGATTTTATCCATATACTTCTCCACCACGCTGGGCAGAGCATCGTAGTACTGGTTGCAGGCCTCACGATGCTGGAAGAAGATATCGCCGTTTTCGTGAGAGCCGCGCATGTTGGGGCGCTCGGGGTTCAGCGCGTGCTTGCGGAACGCGTTCACGGCGTCCATGTTGCACATTTCCTTCAGGTCCTCGTAGTCCCACACGGCAACCTTCTGAATCTCGTGGGAGGTGCGGAATCCGTCAAAGAAGTTCACAAAGGGGACACGGCCCTCGATGGCGGCCAGATGAGCCACGGGGCTAAGGTCCATGACCTCCTGCACGTTGCCCTCGCACAGCATGGCAAAGCCGCTGGCGCGGCAGGCCATCACATCAGAATGGTCGCCAAAAATGTTCAGCGCGTGAGTAGACACCGTACGGGCGGAAACATGGAACACAGCGGGCAGCAGCTCGCCGGCCATCTTGTACATATTGGGAATCATCAGCAGCAGACCCTGAGAAGCAGTGTAAGTGGTGGTCAGGGCGCCGGCGGTCAAAGAACCGTGGACGGTGCCGGAGGCGCCTGCCTCGGACTGCATCTCGCACACCTTCACTTTGGTGCCGAAAATGTTCTTCTGGCCGGCAGCGGACCACTGGTCCACAAGATCCGCCATGGGGGAGGACGGGGTAATCGGATAGATTCCCGCCACTTCGGTATACGCGTAGCTGACGTATGCAGCGGCGTTGTTACCGTCCATGGACTTGAATTTTCTTGCCATAAACTTACCTCCTAATAGTTGCCGCACCTATCGGGCGGCATTTTAACAAAGCCACGAATCCGCTTTCCCGAACGATATCCGCGCAGAAATATTATAGCACCGAGGTTCTGCCCTGTAAACATTTGGTTTGTTATTTTTTGCGCAAATCTCCATTTTTCTGTGGAAAGTCCAAAAGAACTTTATATTTTTAAGCACTTTTTTTGTAAGAGGGTTTCAATCTCCGTCATTTTGTGGTAAAATAACCGCGTTTCTTACAATGCCTTTTACCTGTCTGTTTTTACCTCTTTTGTCATACCTCTCGTCTTTCGTATTCCTGTGCGGGAAATTTTCGGCATCTTTCTTAAGGTGATCTTACTGTCAATTGATTCAGGAGGTAGGCTCATGGTTGTATCCATCCGCTCACTGGGGCTGAACGGCATCGCGGGCTATGAGGTGAGTGCGGAGTGCTTTCTCTCCGGGGGGCTGCCCGCGTTCGATATTGTAGGTCTGCCCGACGCCGCCGTGCGGGAGGCCCGGGAGCGGGTCCGGGCGGCTGTGAAAAACTGCGGCGTAAAATTCCCCGTCAGCCGTATCACGGTGAATCTGGCTCCCGCCAACCAGAAAAAGGCGGGAACGGTTTACGATCTGCCCATTTTCATCGGCATACTGGCAGCTGCGGAAGAGCTGAAAAAAATTCCGCCCGACGCGGCGTTTCTGGGTGAGCTATCCCTCTCCGGGACGGTCCGGGGTGTAAGCGGCGTGCTGCCCATGGCGCTGGCCGCGAAGGAGGCGGGCATCCGTGTTCTCTTCGTCCCGGCGGAAAACGCCGCGGAGGCGACGCTGGCCGGGGGACTGACGGTTTACGGCGTGCCGGATGTGAAAGCTCTGGTCGCCCACCTCCGGGGCGAAGCGCCCCTTTGCCCCGCTAAGCCCTGGTCACCGGCAGAGGAGTCGGAAGACCTGCCGGACCTGCGGGACGTGATGGGGCAGGAAAACGTGAAACGGGCGCTTGAGATCGCCGCCGCGGGCGGACACAATCTTCTGCTGATCGGCTCTCCCGGCTCCGGGAAATCCATGCTGGCCAAGCGTCTGCCCTCCATTCTGCCGGACATGACCAGGGACGAGGCTCTGGCGGTCTCCGGCATCTGGTCGGTGGCGGGACTGACGAACCCCAGGCACCCGCTTTTGCTGCGCCGTCCCTTCCGTTCCCCGCACCACACTTCCTCCGCCGTGGCGCTCAGCGGAGGCGGGCCGTATCTGCGGCCGGGCGAGATGTCCCTGGCCCATAACGGCGTACTGTTTCTGGACGAGCTGCCGGAGTTTCACCGGGATGTGCTGGAGGCCATGCGCCAGCCTCTGGAGGACGGGGAGGTCACCGTGGCCCGAGCCGGAGGCACTCTGCGCCTGCCGGCGCAGTTCCAGCTGGTGTGCGCGATGAACCCCTGCCGCTGCGGCTGGCGGGGGCACCCATCCGGACGGTGCACCTGCTCCGACCGGGACGTGGAAAAGTATGTTGAGAAGATATCCGGCCCTTTGCTGGACCGCATTGATCTGCACGTAAACGTACCGTCTGTTGAATACGAAGTCCTCCGGCGCAAAACAGTTCCGGAGGATTCCGCCGCCGTGAAGCAGCGGGTGGAGGCGGCGAGAAGCCTGCAGCTTATACGCTTCGCCGGGACGGACGTGACCTGCAATGCTCAGATGCCGCCCGCCATGATCGCTGATGCCTGCGCGCTGGATGCGGCGGGCGACGCGCTGATGAAATCCGCCTTTGAGCGGATGGGCCTCACCGCCCGGTCACACGACCGGGTGCTGCGGGTGGCCCGCACCATCGCGGATCTGGAGGGTTCGGAGCACATTGAAGCCCCGCATCTCGCGGAGGCCATCCAGTACCGCAATACGGAGATTCTGAAGGGCTGACCGGCAAGGCAGAGGGGGTCCGGCCTTTCAGGCTGAAGGAACGCTTGTTCCCGCGCCGCAGCGGCGCAAAAATCCCAATCGGAGGTTTTATATGTCAAACGAAAACGCGCAGGAACTTTTCCTGCTGAAGCTGGGCGAGGTGGTCCTGAAGGGACTGAACCGCCGCACCTTTGAGGACAAGCTGGTCAGCAACGTCTGCCGCAGGGTGCGCCACTGCGGCAGCTTCAACGTGTATCTGCGCCAGAGCACGATCTATGTGGAGCCGCAAAACGATGAGTGCGACATGGCCGCGGCGCTGACCGCCTGCCGGCAAGTATTCGGCGTGGTATCGGTGGCCCGGGCCGTCCCCTGTGAAAAGGATGTGGACGCCATCACCGAAACGGCGGCATCATATCTGAGGGATGAATTCGCGGCGGCGAAAACCTTTAAAGTGGAGTCCAAACGGGCGGACAAGCTGTTCCGCCTGAATTCCATTCAGATCTCGCAGGCCGTGGGCGGCCTTTTGGCACAGCGGTTTCCCGACGTGTCCGTGGACGTTCACAAGCCGGACCTGACGGTCCATGTGGAGATCCGGGAAAAGGCGGCCTATGTCCACGCGCCCGCCGCCCCCGGTGCGGGCGGTCTGCCCGTGGGCATGGGCGGAACAGCCGTGAGCCTTCTCTCTGGCGGCATCGACTCCCCGGTTTCCTCGTGGATGATGGCCCGCCGGGGCGTGCAGCTGGAAATGGTCCACTTTGTCTCCCCGCCCTACACATCCCAGCAGGCACTGGACAAGGTGCTGGAGCTGGCGAAGCTGCTGACGGCGTGGTGCGGGCGGATGACGGTCCACGTCATTCCCTTTACCAAAATTCAAGAGGAGATCCGCAAAAACTGCCCGGAGGAATATTTTACCTTGATTATGCGCAGGTTTATGATGCGCCTTGCGCAGGCCGTGGCCAAAAGCGTCCACGCGGGCGCCCTCATTACCGGCGAATCCCTGGGGCAGGTGGCCAGCCAGACATTGCCGGCTTTGAACGTGACGGAGGATGTGACGGACCTTCCGGTCCTGCGGCCCCTGATCGGCATGGACAAGGTGGAGATCATCCGGATCTCCCGGGAAATCGGTTGCTTTGAAACCTCCATTCTCCCCTATGAGGACTGCTGCACCGTGTTTACTCCCCGGCATCCCTGCACCCGGCCGAAGCTGGAGGACGTCCGGGCGGCGGAGGCCGCGCTGGATATTGACAAGTTGATGGACGAGGCCATGGCGGGCCGGGAAAGAGTTCGGGTGAAGCCGTGAAAAAGGCAAAGACGAATTTGATCTCCGCCACGGGGTCTTTTGCGGCAGGAGTGATGTGCCTGTCCATGGCGTTGCAGAACGATTTTAAGGCTCTCTATTTTGTCGCCGCCGGACTGAGCCTTCTTGCAGGAACGATCAATCTGTTTGATTACTTCAAAGCACGGCGCTCCGACGACGAATCCGGGAAAGGAAGTCCTGATTGATGGCACACACCGCTGAAATTATCGCCGTAGGGACAGAGCTGCTTCTGGGCAACATCGCCAACACCAACGCCCAGATGCTCTCCCAGAGCCTGTCCTGCTTGGGGATCAACGTCTTTTGGCACACTGTGGTGGGGGATAATCCACAGCGGCTGAAAGAGGCGCTGGACATTGCCCGTGGGCGGGCGGATATCCTCCTCACCATCGGCGGGCTGGGGCCTACCTACGATGATCTCACCAAACAGACGATCTGCGAGGCCTTCGGCCAAAGATTGGTGCTGCATGAGGACATCGCCGCGGACATTCGCGCTTTTTACGAATCCGCGCTCCACGTTCCCATGCCGGAAAACAATTTGCAGCAGGCGGAGCTGCCGGAGGGCTGCACCGTGTTTGATAACCCCGTGGGCACCGCGCCGGGCTGTGCCTTTGTGTCCGGCGGCGTCCATGTGCTGATGCTGCCCGGCCCGCCCCATGAGTGCGAGACCATGCTCCACAGGCATGTGGAGCCTTATTTGCGGAGCCTTTCCAAAGAGACCATCGTCTCCCACGACATCATGTGCTTCGGCATGGGCGAATCCTCTGTGGACCAGCTGCTCCACGAAAAAATGTCTCACATGGAAAACCCCACGCTCGCCACTTACGCCAAGCCTGCCGAGGTGCGTCTGCGGGCCACGGCCAAGGCCGCCAGTCAGGCGGAGGCAGAGGCCATGCTGGCCCCGGTGGTCGCGGAGGTGAAGGAGACGCTTGGCGACGTGGTCTACGGTGTGGACGTCGCCTCGCTGGAGGAGGTCTGCAAGCGGCTTCTGGAGGAAAAAGGACTGAGCCTCGCCACGGCGGAATCCTGCACTGGCGGGACCATCGCCCAGCGGCTCACCGCTCTGTCAGGGGTGTCCGCCGTATACCGGGGCGGGGTGGTGTCTTACTGGACTTCTGTAAAGGCCGATGTTCTGGGCGTACCTCAGGCGACGCTGGACGAATACAGCGCGGTTTCCGAACCCACGGCCCGGGCCATGGCGGAGGGCGTCTGCCGTGTCACCGGCGCGGAGGTGGGCGTCTCCGTCACCGGTGTGGCGGGACCGGACAGCGACGAGCGGGGAAATCCCGTGGGCCTTGTCTATCTGGGGCTCCATACTCCGAACGGAACATTTTGCCGCAAACTGGAGCTGGGGCAGCGGCGGCGGGACCGCATCCGCAATGTGGCGGCAAGCACGGCCCTGGACATGGTGCGGCGGTATCTCGTGGGCCTTCCGCTGGAGCCCCGGCTTTAAATTTTATGAAATCTGTTGCGGGCGCGGGGAAATACCCCGCGCCCGCAATGTTTGAAAGGGTTTTCTCACACGCTTCGCGTCTCCTCCGCCTTGAAACGCTTTTTCTCAGATGCCGGAGCGGTCAAACGGGCGCGCCAATTGCGCAATGTCTAACCCAGTGCCACGTCCAGAACCATCATGATGAGAAAACCGATCACAAAGCCGCAGGTGCCGGCCCGACTGTGGGCCTGAGGAACCAGCTCCTCCACCACCACATACAGCATGGACCCAGCGGCAAAGCTCAAAAGCCACGGCATCAAAGGCCGGATCCCCGCCGCGATCAGCACCACCGCAATGCCGAAGATCGGCTCCACAATGCCGGATAGGGTACTGCCCACAAAGGATCTCCAGCGGGTCCATCCCCGCTGGCGCAGAGGCAGGGCAATGGCCGCGCCCTCCGGGAAATTCTGAATGCCGATGCCCATGGCCAGCGCTGCCGCGCCCGCCAGACTTTCTCCCTGCGCCGCCAGAGCGAAGGCCAAACCCACCGCCATGCCCTCCGGGACGTTATGTAGGGTGATGGCCGTCACCAGCAGGGTGGTCTGCTTCCAGCCCGCGTCGGCGATCTCCCGCTCCCGTCGCAGCCGGGGGAGCAAGGCGTCCAGTGCCGCCAGAAACACAACGCCCAGCAGCATTCCGCCCGCCGCCGGAACCCAGCCCGGGATTTCCCATGCCGACGCCTGCTCGATGGCGGGCAGCAGCAGGCTCCACACCGACGCCGCCGTCATCACTCCGGCGGCAAAGCCCAACAGAACCCTCTGCGTCCGGTCCTTCGGTGCTCCCCGAAAGAAAAACACCGTGGCTGCGCCCAGTGTGGTCATGGCAAAGGTGAACCCCGTGCCCATTGCCGCCCACAAAAGTGCCTGTATCATCATTCGCAACCATACCTTTCGCGGCGTCTTTACGCGGTCTGCCGGGAAAGGTCGGCTCCGTCCGCGTAACGCCAGATAAAGTGAGGTGCAAAGGCGCCAAGCGCCCCTCCTTTCCGCCGCGGGCGGAATGCCGCCCGTATGTCAGTATAAGCGGGCCGCTCGGCGGGGG
>Ga0070399_1001439_pt1 | contig 24666 bp, 24 predicted proteins | sample BioMet4_FD_61217 | JGI IMG/M metagenome (GOLD analysis project Ga0070399, IMG submission 61217) | Microbial communities from bioreactor (seeded with sewage sludge) at LBNL, California, USA - Biofuel metagenome 4 (version 1) | ecosystem: Engineered > Bioreactor > Anaerobic > Unclassified ... | reverse complement strand
AAATAAGCAAGGAGAGATGGCAGAGTGGTCGATTGCGGCGGTCTTGAAAACCGTTGAACTGAAAGGTTCCTGGGGTTCGAATCCCTATCTCTCCGCAAAATTAAAAGTAAGCCTTTGTAAGTCAAGTATTTGCAAAGGCTTTTTTATTTGTATATACAAAAGTATATACAATCCAATAAAGAATCTATCAAGCCATACAAAAACGGCAAAAGCCCGAACAATGCCGGGCTTTCGTACTTCTTTTGTCGCAACAACAATGGAAGTAAATTCATAGGAACGGGTAACAAGCCGTTCAGTTGCAAAGATAGAAAATTTTATTCTATCATAGAGCGTTGGGAAAATCTTTTTCCCTCTCTATATTCAAACTATCCTTTTCTTTATTTTTCTTTCCTTTTCTTTTATAGCATTGCAATGCTTTGCATTTGCATTACTTGATTCATAAAACCATTTTGTTTGCTCTCCTACATTTTGAGGACGGCAAATATTGCGAATTGCTTGCAATGCAGGTGGATAATAAAGCAAAATCCGAGTTTTCCGAGAACATTAAAAAGGGGAACTTTGAGGTTTTCACCCAAATTAGGTGGCAATTTTGAGCCACAAAAAAGCCCGGCATCAAATCCGGGCTAATTGTCGCTATTGTAAAGGAACATTTACATCCGTATCCCATACGTCTGATACGGTAACAGCAAAGGGCTTTTGATTGATTACGTCCAATAAATTGCCCTCAACAATGGTACGTTTGTTTTGATAGAATGAAACGGCAACGGAGCAAGAACCAAGTTCCGTTCCAAGTTCATCATAAATTGATAATGTCAGGGTTCGCCCCGCTTGTGGCAAAACGTAGAAACCAAATTCATTTGCCGCGGAACTCTGAATGGTCAAATATGATTCCATTATTGTTGCTATTCCGCTTGACCCCTCGGTGATTGCATACCCTTTAGTTACATCATATAGTGGTAAATATGACAATTTAGCCTTGATTTTTTTTATATCGGACGGTATAACATCATTCAGCTTTATAACCAACTTTCCATTCAAACGTGAAAGGTTGACATCAACTTGATTTGTTGCATCTGATATTGTTGTTTCTGTATTGAGAAAAAAAGAATCCTTGTCTTTTACATTTACATACGTCTTGTTGTAGTCGTTATCAACATACATCAATGCGCTACCATTTGAATTGCTTGCCCCGTATCCAAAGAATGTAATTTGGTATGTTCCGGTGGGTATCCATAGAGCGATGTTGCCAAAATCACTTCCGGCGGATGCCAATGTTTGTTCACCTGAATAAGTTTTTCCGGTCGTTGTATTCTTTAAATAATACTGAATATTGGTCAACACAGTTGTTGCCGCGGCACGTGTTCCAACTTTCATTGCCATTGAATTAGCTTTCATTGGTTCAACATTCACGTCCAATGCTTGAACATTGAACTTTACTTGTACCTTTTCGGCTTCGGGTGATTCCAAGCCGTTTTCCTTGCTGCAAGATGTCAAGCACGCCAAGGATACCCATAATAGTAATAATTTCTTAATCATAATTGTATTTGATAAATTTGGGTGCAAAGGTACGACTTTATGAGATTTTAAACCAATAACGAAAAAGCCACCGACCTTTTGGGGCGATGGCTTTAGTCATTGTTACGAGCAAGTGCGGCTAAGATTTAGCCGTTTGCTTGGCTTTATCCACTTGACGGAACACCTCAACAATTGATAATATCAAATGATGATTTTGTTGCAGTTCCTCGGGTGAATCTCCGGTGTCACATCCTAAATATCCATTAAAGATGTTGTTCAACCTCGTTTCGATTTCTTCGGTGTCATAATCACCCATTATGGCATCAAAATCGGCTTGTGTAATCATAATGCTGTACGGTTAAAAAGGTCGTTTAAATTGGCTTCTATCTTGTCATTCATAGCCATGTATGTGGCTTTCTTTAATTCTGTATAAGGGGTGTAAATGTTCTTGTTGAAATCTTCGGCAATGTCACTTCCGAAATCACGTTTTACCAAATCATAAACCCTGTCCGCCCAATCTTCAAACTCACCTATTGCAACTAAATAATCGCGTGTTGAATCACTAATGGTTGCATTTTTCATAAAATCGGTGTTCGTTGTGTTTCTTGTGACGGTTGAATTTTCTTTTTGCATAATAATTGAAATTTAATTGTTTTATTTAATATACTTGTTATTTCTTCATCAGTTCCAATGCCAAATCGGCATCAATGGTTATCATTCGACCACATTGTGATATTGCCCTGTCAATCTTGCCACTTGCCTTGATTCTGTTTGCCGTGGTCATGCTGCAATTGAATATTTGTGCAATCCCGGCAATACCATATACCAGGCGTTTTTCCTTTGGGGTATTATCAACTGTTACCGTGGGTATTTGCTCCATTAATTCCAAGAACTCACCAACTGTTAGTTGCCAAAGTGGTTTGTTTAAATCAATATTTGTTTTCATATTTGATTTCGCTATGATTATGATGCAAAATTCAAAAAATCTTTCTGAAAAAACAACGTTGTATCAGAACTTTGTTTATCTTTGCAATTGATAATCAGGTAGTTGTGTATTATAGTGATACACGAAAGCCATTCAACCAAAACAACTAAAAATCTATATTTCAGTGCTTTATTTGTGTTTTATAAATAAATATTGTTTATTTGCAAATCAAATCAATACCAAATTGTTATGAAAAAAATACTCATATTGGAATTATGCGGAATGTTTTTTCTTGCATTATCGAGTTGCATTCAAAATGGAAACAAGCAAGCCAACACGACAATTAAAAAAGCTGAATTAAACATTCTTTTGGATACCCTTGTATCTAAGTGTCCCAATATGATGAACAATGATATTACAAAAACAGATTTTGCCGATACATTGACGCGGACTTTATCCAATTATCAAGGAAAGTCACTTGGGTTGCTCCAAGGGCTTAAAATGGAATTTGAAATGTGTATGCCATACCCAAATGATTCACTTGTTTTCAAAAGTGATGCAAATAAATACATTGTCAAATTCGGTTTTAGTGAATCAGATAATGCCATTGCTCAATCTGACAAATACAAAACCACATTTCAGATATTTTCTATTGTTGATAAAAAAACGGCATCTCAATTGGTGGAAAATTCATTTTACGAACTCAAAGGAACATTCCGGGATTTTGTAAACTGTAAAGGCTCATTTACGCTTCCAAGTGGAAAATGCTTTGAGGGATACCCGCAAATAACGGAATTGGATTCAAAGCCATACATTGATATGGGTACTCTTATTGTTGACAATCTTACGTTTACAAAAGTCAAATAAATAGAAAAGGGAATGCAACAAACATTCCCTTTTCGTATTCTCTTTGATTATTCGGTTGAATCTTTTATTTGAGAAACCAATTTTTCAAGCATCATTGGCAATTCTCTTTGGGCAAGATGTTCCGCGGTTGTTATCACGTCATGCCCTTTGCTTTCCACATACAAGGCGTAATTCATACCGGCGGTTACTACAAGGCAAACGCCTTGTGGGTTTCTTTCTCCAACCCTTTGGGCTAAAGCTTCACCGGCTTTCACACCTTGCGCACCCTCTTTTCTTTGCTCAAACATGCTATGAACCGCTACACCATCAACGAAAACCATGTAACCAATAGACGAACGCAAATTTCCCGTTTGGTCTTGAAACCCTTGTTCCATTGGTACGTTCCGGGCATGGTTGACACACATTTCACCAAGCATTTGCAAACGATTTATTTGTTGTCTTTTAATGCCATCCACGAAATTATCGTATGCCTTTTTCACATCTGAACGTGTGAATTTTGCTTCTATTCCCATAATTCAAAAGTTATATACCCATGGCAAAGTTTGTGACAATGCCATGGGATATTATTAATTCAAAAATGGTTAATCATCCATAGATTCTGGGTCAAAATTGATTGACCTTGCCTTGAATATCAACCGGTCTGTGTCCGGGTCTTTACTTGTTTCAAACAAACCACGTGGAAACGATGACAATGCGTTCTGTGCTGAATAACTAAGCTGTGAATTATCTGATTCATGTATTGCCATCATCATGTCGTACATCTTTTGCATATCGTTTACAAGCGATTGTTGCAAAGCATACATATTTGCCCCCCCGGTTGTCGCTGTGTACACTTTGACACTTTCACGGATTGAATCTTTAACAGATTCCAACAATGATACCTTGCCATCTTCTGAAACCTCGAACCAATCAAATAGTGTTGGGCTATTTAGGCGTAAACCATTGAAAAGACCAAGATAGTTACTATTGAATACCTCGGCAGCTTTACGCACGTTTTCCATTCGTTTGTTAGCTTCACCCCCAAATGCAATTTCCAACATTCTTGCTGCTTTCGTATCCTCTTTTTCAAGGCTGTTCGATTGGTCATAAACAGATTGAATGTTGTTTGAATTATTGGTGATTGCATCAATAATTTGTTCCTTGGTTGGTACTCCAATTCCCAATCCGGCAATAGCACTTGCTAAAATTCCAACACGTTTAATATACTCACTTTCCACTTGCTGAATGTGCTTGTTTGCCAATTCTGCATTCTCTTCAATTAAAATCTTTTTCATAATTAAATTTCTTTACCTGTTAATACTGAATTACTTGTTGCTTTCAAATCCGTTGCCGCTTCACCTTGTGGTGAATAATTACGATTGTTGAGTACTTCAACTTTACGTCCGCCCAACAAATCATCTTTTTTGGCGGCAACATATTGTTTGACGGCATCCGAAACACCATCTTCGGATTTTTCTTTCTCTGTTGATGTTTCTTCTTTCTTTTCGGTTTTACTAAACCTCTCAATTAGCGGTGCAACTGCTTCATTTACTGCGGTACTTATCATTTCCGCAATTTCTTCTTTACTGTAATCTGCCATAATTTGATTTTTTTGTTTGTTAAACTGTATGTTTATTTACCCGGTTTAGTGCCAACACGTTGATTTATAGCCCGGCGCAATGTCAACGTGTGGACACATAAGGACTTTAACCCTTATTAGTTGTATCTATTTATAATTTGATAACCCCCATTGTAGTACCGTAAGTTGAGGCTATCGCCTTTTGCCATGTCGATATAATCGACTGTGCCACCGTTTTGGTCGTACAATTGCGCACCTGTTTGAGACCTCACCCGGATGGTATTAGCCATTGTATGGTCACAAACGATTTCCAAATTAAACATCACCTCTTTGCTGTCAACTTTTGAATCAATTCTTGTCTTTGTAGGTAGGTTAACAGCCAACAATGATGTTGCATTCGCGGTAAAATGGAATTTGTGTGTTGACCCAATACCAATTTCTAATATATCGGTATATACTTGCCCAATGTAAGTATCATCATAAAAGCAATGTCCGCCAATACTAAACACATTTCCATCATTTGAAATTGACCGGCGTACACTGTCAAGAAAATAATAAGCCCCATCACCCGGAAAGCGTGCTTTCACATACAAGGCAATGCCAGTTCCCCAAGTGTCATTTGTTTTGTCAATAATGAATCTTGCTACACCATCATAACCAACGGAACTTGGCAAAACGTTTGTTCCAATGCTTGCCCAATTTGTATCATTAGCAAACCGGATAAAGTCGTTATATAAGGCAAGCCCCTGTCCGTTATTGTCATTTGCGGTTGCAACTGTACCAATACGCCCACTTCCAATTGAGAACCCGCCAATTGAACCGGAAAGGGCGTTTATGATACCCTCGACCGTGGCTTTTGTCATTACAACCGAACCGTCTTGCATTACACGGAATGGTGCGGTTGCACGATTTTCAAAGGATGCACCCGCCCAAAATCTGATTGATTCCGCCGCTGTCCCTTGTCCTGTCATACCTGCCAATATGGTACTTTCAGAACCGGCAACCTGAATTGTCCCGGATGTAACCAAACCGCCGTCAATAACCGTTTTTGTGTTATCGTATGCCACGCAAGTAACCCAATCATTCACATTGTATGATTGCCCGGATGCCTTGGCGGTTGCGCAACGGCGTAATTGTGTACCATCAACCCACAAGTCCCCAACATCATAGGGTGCATAAGGTGTCACAACAAACACCCGGCGTTTGCCATCGGCGGTGTCTTTTGCCGTTGAAGCCGTATTGTAAGCATCAATTGCGGTTTGGTCTTCAATAGTTACCCAAGCGTATGAACTTGAATACCTTTTGAGTGACTTTGTACCCGAATTGTACCACATATCGCCAACATGCTTTGCTTTTTCGGTATCGGTTGCCCAAGATGCCGCGGGGTCGGATGTTTGAAACCAAGATTCTATTTTTCCATCAATTTGGGCGGTCATGTTATTGATTGCCGTGGTGTATGAATTGTTGATAAAGCTTGTCAACGCCGCATCACTCGTGTAATTGCTTGCCTTTTCCCAATCACTTGATGAATAAGAACCCGTTGCGCGTGTCGTTTTACACTTCATAATGTCACCATCTGAACCCTGTGCCCATAAGTCGCCAACTTCATACGGCGTGTATGGTGTAGCTGTAAAAATACGCCGCTTGGTTGCAGCCAATGCAAGTGCATCGTTTGCCAATGCAAGTGCTTGGGCAACTTCCGCATCTGCTAATTGCGACCATGAATAAACCGTACCGTTTTTAATCCAACGGAAAACAGCCCCGGACGTTGTGTTATAAAATAAGTCTCCAAGATGGTCTTCTTTCAAAATGGTGGTTGTCCATTCACTTGCCGGGGCATTTAATGTTGTCGGGTCGTATGTATCAAAGAATTGTTCAATTTGACCATCCAATTGGGCTTGAATACCTGAAATAATGCCCGGCAAGGTATTGTTGATGTAATTCTTTGATTCAAGGGATTCTTGCCCCAACTCTGCCAATGTTTTTTCCGAACCGTTGGATGTGAATACAATTCGACCGCCAATTTCTGAATTATCCAAATCAAAGTATGTTGTTCCATCTGCCGATTCAATCCGTCCGGTCTTGATGAAACGCCCGTTTATCATGGTGAAGCCGTAAGATAAGGCAACGGAACGGGCTTGCAATTGAGTATCGACCGAATTTAAAACACCAATCCAAAAATGATAATAACTTGCATCTTGTTCGGTCTTGATTTGGGATGTTGAAAATATAATTGACCCCGCCGTTCCAACACGTTGACATTTTGCATATATGTAATATGCTTGTGAATCCGCGCCAAGGGTTGTTTCGCCATCAGCCAAGACCCAAGAACGTGCCGATTCTTCATTGATAGTGTAATGTGTCAGAACACCACCTTGCACGTCAATAAGGTTCTTATTTCCACTCAAATTTGGTTGCATGACTGTATTCATCAATCCAAATTGCATTGATTTCGCACCAACGGATAATGCAAGCGTATCAATTGAACTTGGCTTGATTTTGTCAGTGTAATAATCACCATCAGGGTCAAACACCATGTTCAGGACTTCACGCGATGAACGCCAATTTGCACGGGCGCGTGCGGGATTTTTAAGGTTATTCATTTGAACAATCTTGTCAATATCCACAAGTTCGGAAATTACCCGATTAGTGATATTGGTTGAAACCGTGTCGGAAATAGTCAATGAATAATCGTATTCATCAAGCAAATTGCGGGTCAATGATTGAACCCGAACCGACTTGTCCACGTCAATATCAGTGTCTTTCACGGGTATGTAGTCGCCCGGCTGAAAGATGTTCACCGTTGAACCATTACCAACCATCTTTTCCAAGAAAGACTTGGTGATACTCAAACCATATTGCACTTTGGGTTGACTGTTTTGGTCATAGTAGGTGTTACCCTCATTGGCAAGTTCGGATTCCGCGGCTTGCTCGTATGTATCAGGCAACGCAACGTCAATCAACTTGTATTCATCGCCCGTGGCAAACTGAAATGCTATTGAACTATCAGACGGGAACACATCGCCCCGGTCGTCTGTCTGCTTTACCAAGGTGAATGTATGCGTTGCATGGTCGTATGCGTGAACCTCGAATTCATAACCCGCAAGATTGCCGGTATTAAAATGTACCTTGGCATTCGTTCCATCAATCAAATATTTGGTTGTCACCCCATCAGCTTCAAGGGTATTCAAATCAAACATTTTAGTATCAACGAATTTCAAAACGGAATCCAAAAAAACGCCGGTTACTGAACCATTGAATGTTGGCTTTATATCATCAAAACACTTGGTGGCTTCATAGATGCCATATTTTGCCACGGCATCCGCTTTTTCAATGTATGATTGTGCCTTGGTCTTACCGGGCAAACAAAGTCTTTGTGCGCGATATTTGGACGTGATGTTGTCCGTTGAACCATACAAATACAAACGGGTAACGATGTTTGAAGAATCCACGTTTTGCCGGTCAAGTGAGTAAAGCCCTTTACCCCTGCCAAACTGAAACGTGTATGGGAATATTTGCCCAACCTTTTTGAAGTTTACCGTATTAACACCCTCACTTTGGGTAATCTCAAATTCATAACCGAATTGAGAACAAAGATTTTGTGCCACTGATAAACAATTGTCGGTCTCATTAAAAGTAAGTGTCATGGTGTCGGTATCCGGGCAAGTCCCTAAAACCCATTTTCCGGGAAATACACGGCACGCATTGGCAATCAATACCGTTGCAAACCGGCGCAAATCGCCCGTCAAGCTATCGGATTGCACATCTTGCAATTCATTATTGGTAGTGTCAATCGTTAAATTGTACGCTGCACGTATCAAGTCATATTGCACGCCCTCAAACTCTAAATCATAAGAGAATTCACGCATTCCCGTTTTCCTTACTTTAGGCAAACGATTCAACTTGTACACACGCCCAAAGACCGTGATTTTGTCGCCAATGCCATACGTTTGTGGAAAAGGTGATTCAACGCTCACGTTTACCACATCAACGCCTAATAACGCCCAATTTTGCTTGGCGGATTTGATTTGTGTTGCCGTCCGTTTACTTGCCAACGGATATGTTGACAAGTTCGGTTTGGTAATTATAATTTGTTCCATTTTTGAATATCTATTTGTGTGATAAATCACATTTTAAAAATATAAAACGCTTGTAATCAGGTTTGTATATCAAAATGTTCAAATCTCATAGAGATTGAAACCTAATATGAACCTTGGGCGCGCAATGTATCGTTGCCACTATTCATTTTGTTCAACCGCTCGTCAATGCTTTGTAAATACTTGTTATAAGCAGTGTTAGAAGCAATTGTATTTAGCACTGAAAGTTGTTGTCTCAAAATCGCCGTGGCTTCCATTTGATTGATACGCATTGCGTTCATTTGTCCACCGACCATTGATGCCGTTTCTTCTGAAACACCTTTCACCGCACCGGTCAATGAAGTATCGGTGTCAGGTACTGCAATATCTTTGAATATCTTTGTATATTCTTCCAAGGCTTGATTGAATCCCGTTGTTATGGTAGAAACTTGATTTTTGAAAGCTGCAATCTCATCATCGGTCAAGCCGTCAAATACAAAAGTCCCGTCCGATTTTCCACCCATTGATGTATAAAGATTATCCAAAGCCCCTTGCAATTGTGTTTCAAGGAAATTCTTTTTAAGCTGATTTAATACGGCTTGTTTTACAACATCATTAACGGTTTCCGCAAATGCTTGCGCGGCATCTTCACCCTTTCCGAATGCTTCAACCAAAGCATCGCCCAATTCATCGGCAAACGTCTTGGCATCAGTTTGAAGAATATCTTTTGAAATTTCATCAATGGCATCTTGAATATTGCGGTCAAGTTCGGCAATTTGTTCTTGCCATTCCTTGATTTTGCCACTATCCGTTTTCTTCTTTGATTCTTCATCGTTAATCATTCCAAGCAACTCAACTTGTTGTTGTTTCATGTTGTTGATTGCAGCTTGTTGGTTTTGATATACCGCACTACCTAAAGCCTTGTCAATCTGCCATTCAAGTTGTTTGTATGCATTTGACAATTTTTCGATATTTTCTTGATGTTTTTTTATAGACCTTTCAGCCCGGCGGTCTTTTCCACCAAATATCAAGTCATAACCGTTGGATATAAGAGAAATTGACCCTTGAATAATCGCCAACGGATTGCCCGTTGCGATACCTTGTGCCAATTGGCTTGCACCTTCCATCATTCCGCCAATGTCATTCAAGACCTGTGATGTTTGTTCATCCGCTGAAATACCCATTTTGTCAAGCCCGGAAACAACCGAATCAAATGTTCCTTTGACCATATCAATGGATGAAGACGCACTTTTAAACATGTCTTTTAAGGCATCTTTTTTTGCAGCATCCCCGGCGGCGGCATTGTATCGTTTTATGGCATCACTAAGTGAAGCAAACGGATTCTTGGATAGTATCTTTTGGTTTACATCATCTATCTTGTCCCTCAATGCTTCCAATTCCTTGGGCGACAACTTCAATTTTTCCCATTCAGATTCTAATTTGTTCCGCAATTCCATCATCTTGCTAACTGCGAGATTATCAAGGTTGCCGAATAATTGAGTATAAGTGTCTGAATTTTGAATTTCTTTCATCGCTTCACTACCAAGTGCCGCTTCTTTTGCCTTTTGCAATTCCGCAACTAAATCCGCATTGTTGTTTTTTGTTGCTAATGCAATTTTCGCATCATAATCGGCGGAAATGCTTGCAATGCGTTGTTGGTAGTTCTTGTATTGTTCCACCATTGCATCATAATTTTGTTCCTGCTTTGTATCATGCTTTACATTCAGCGTGTCAAGTTGCGTTTGGATTACTTTCTTTTGGGTCGGGTCGGTGGCTTCTGCAAGTTGCTTTTCAAGGTCTGATTTTTGTTTCAAATACCGTTCATCTTCTTTCAACTTGTCAAGTTGATAAGCCTTGTAATCATCCAACGATTTCTTGTAATCATCACCGGCTTGTTGAACCACTTCTTTTTCGGCATCATCCAATTTTTCTTTTTTGGAACTGTCCAATTTCGTACCGTCATTTTTCAACTCTTTGCGCATATCGGCTATCTTTTGAAGTTTAGCCAAAATACTGTCAGCCCCTTTCAATGAATCATTCAATTGGGTGTTAAATAAATCCAACGCGGTTTTTTGCGTTTCCTCTGCAATCTGATTGTTGATTGTGGTAAGTTGCTTTTGTTGCCCGGATGTGCGTTTGCTTTCGGGTGTTTTCATTATTTGGTCTCTTTGCCTTTTCAGATAATCCATATAGGTTGCACCCTCTTTTAAAAGCCCGGCAAATTCTTTATTAGCCGCCTTGGCAATAACAGCATCGCCCGAATTTATCCATTTCAAAAAACGGGTGTATTCGGCTTTCTGTTTTTCGAGTTTTTCCAAAAATGGGTCTTTGGTCTTTTCCTTTGTGGTTTTCTCCTTTTTCCCGGTCAAAGAATCCAATTGCTTTTGTAGCTTTTCGGTTTCCTTGATATTGGCTTTTATTTGGCTTGGGTCTGAAAGTTTTTTAAGTGCATCTTGTTTTGCGGAAATGGCTTGTTCAATAGCCCCGATTGTTCCGGCTTTGTATGTGTTTGCGCCATTGATGCCGGCTTTTTTCAAGATATTGAAGCCTTTTTGTTCCTCACTCGCCGCATTCTGATAACCCGTTTTGATTTCAACTTTAAGGTCTGCTAATTCCTGCTTTTTCTTTGTTTTAGCGGTGTTTTCTGTCTCGTATGAATAACCAGTGCCATACATCCCATAAGAAGTGTACACGGTCTTTTTATCAGGCATTTGGGAAACTTCTTGTTCCAACTCCATTTGCTTCTTTACCTTATCCATTGATTGTTGCATGTAAACCGTTGCTTTGGCTTTTGCAATTTGGGCTTCAATAAAGGCATCCTTGTTTCTGATTAAAAGGTTCTCGGCATCGGTTACATCATTTACGGACACGCCAAGTTCATCAAACGCCTTTTTGTTTTGCTCGATGAATATTTTTTTAGCTTCCAAGTTGTCGCCAAGTTCCTTGTATTTTTCCGATAGTTCCTCAATAGACCCTATTGGCTTATATACACCCTCTACAATTGCTTTGTTAAATTCTTCTTGTGCCTTTTTCGCTTCACGTTGCTTGCTTGTCAATGCGTACACGCCAGCCGCAAGGGCTGTTATTCCGGCAACTATCCAACCAAATACAGGGATTGACATAATCGCCGCACCAACTGCCCGGAATGCCCCCGCAAGTGTCAAGTTTGCCACTGTACCCGTGGTTGCTGCAACTGTGTTTGCTCCTTTTGCGGCGGTGTCCAATGTTTCCGATGCAGCGGCTTCACCCGAAGAAAGCGTATTGGCTTCTTTTGCCGCTGTGTTTGCCATTGTTGCAACCGTTTCGGCGGTTTCTGCAACCGTGGCTTTGGCAACGATATTTCGCCACCATTCTTTCAAACTATTCATGGTCACAAGTTGGAACGCTGAATCTTTATTCAACGTTTGGGCGACTTGCTGCAATCCAATGGTGATTGCCATAACGGATTGAACTTTGGTCATAACCTTGTTCAAGTCTTCATTCTCACCGGCAAATAAAGAGACCGCCCCGGTTACTGCCGAAAAGCCGCCCGCCAAACCTGAAAGACCGGTGATTATACCTTGAAACTTTTGTTCATCATTAGCAAGTGTACGCCCTTGTTGTGCAACGTCACTTTGAATGTCAATCAATCGCCCAAGTTCATTTTTAAGGCGTTGGTAAGCATCTGACTGTTCATCAATACCTTGGTCAACCAATAGCATCATTTCTTCACGTAACGCCTTGATGCGTGAACGCATGGAAACTTGTGCATTGGCATTCTCTTCAACCTTTTGGCGGTTTTCTTCCTGTTTTTGGGCGACATTCTCCAATTCGTTGGATTGGTCGCGCAATTCTTTGATAAGACGTTCCCGCATTGTTATTTCACCCCTTATCGCTGTTTGCTGTTGGGTAATGGCACGGTATTCATCATCGCGCCCCGCCGAAAATGCCGCACTTGCTTTTTGACCAAGTTCTTTGTAATCTGATTGAAGCCGTTGCAATGCTTGTTCATGCGTTTCAATAGCCGCACCGATTTGCCCTAAAGCACCTCTTATGTTATCGGCGGTTGCATCAAAAGCGGCATCCATTTTCTTGCCACCTGCAACCGTACCATCGGACAAACCTTGCACGCGGCGCAAAGTTTCTTCGATTGCTGCATTTATTTGGTCGTTGTCCATTACGGACTTGAAAGACAACGCCCCACCGTCAATTTCTGCCATTTTATTCTGATTTTGAATTGATAATACTTTCAGCAATAGACAATTTACTTAATGCTTTGAGCGTGTAAATAGCCGTTGCAAGCTGAATTTCATTTATCTTGGTACGGTTTTCGATTTTCAACAATTCTGCAATTCTGCTTTCTGTGTCGGTAATCAACCACAATGTTGAATCAAAACACTTATAGTTTTCTTCAACCATTTTGAATGCTTCTTTGTATTTATTTTCCATTATTGTATTGCTTTTTGAAATTAGTACTAAAATTTGTCTGTAATTAATTGATAATCAAGTGTAGGTTCAAATCCTATTGCGACAATAACCCGGTGTCGTTTTATGATTTGACCTTTTTAATGGACTCCAAAAACTCAATTATATTTTCCACTTCATCATATTTGATTGAATCGGTCGTAATAGTCCCGTCTTTTGCTTCAATAGAAATATTTACCTGCTGACTATCGTTTTTAATATTGGCATTGCTGATAAGAATCACTTTACCCGAATTTGTCTTTATTTTAAATACTTTAGCTTTCATATTTTTGAAATTTTGATGTGAATAATCATTTTACTTGCCCAACTTTCTTTCCAATTCGGCAATCTTAGCTTCCAACTCATCATCCGACAAATGCTTGAACAAGTCCTTGCCATCCTTGCCGGTTATTTCATTGGTTTGTCTATTTTTCCATGTTTCAGGTTCTCGGTTTGTTAATGTGAATATGATTGCCGCCGTATCCGGGGCAATATGCTTCTTTGTGGTTACTTGTTCCTTGACCTTGGGAATTACCTTGCCGTTAACATCCCGTTTGCCTGAATCGACTGTGACCACTTTGGTTTCATCAACCGTATATCCTTGAATCTTTTTCAATAAGCTTTTTTGAGCTTCACAAACAAGCAATTGCCGCAATTCTTCCCGTGCATCTGCAACCGCTTGGGCAAAGTCCGGGTTCTCATTCTGCCAATTGTAGAATGTGGCTTTTGAAATATGTGCCATGTTGCAAATCTCGGCAACGGTGTATGTATCGGACTTTATAAGTCCCAAGATACGTTCGGCAATTTTCTTTGTATATTTCTTCATATTTTCCCTTTTAGTGTTTTTTGTCCAATTCGTCCAATTGCTTGGCGCAAGACCAATACTTGCATTGAGTTGGATTTGTTATTAAAAAGTTGATAGGCACGTTTTTACGGTGCACATCGCCAACAATTCTTTCATCAATGGATGGTGAAACCACCACCACACGCCCATCGAATCTTTCACCGGTTTGTATTGCTTTCATTGCAATAAATGATTCCAAACAAGCGGAAAACGGCAAACCATCGTTTGCAACTTCACACATTAAGTATGTTTTGACACCATCGGTGTGCATTATGGTAAGGTTTAAAACCGTTCTTTCTTGGTTATTCAATGCCATTGGTTTCTCGGTTACGGCTGAAATTTCAGACCAACCGCATTGTTTAGCAATACCCATTATGTTTTCTTTTACCCACGCTGTAAACTCTTCCGGCGTGCCTAAAAATTCTTTTACTTCCATATATCATTCACATTTTTAGTTGTTGTTTGTTTTTTAGTCGGAAAATTCTTATTCCGTTTCTCCCAAGTAACCACGGCGGCGTGCCAATCTTTCATCTTGTTTTTGCCCACGAACCAATTTTTTGAAGTATAAAAGGCAACGAAAGCTTCGGCATCAACTGAATATCCTTTTTCAGAAACATAAGATTGTACTTCATCAATAGAGGGGGGCGCAAACCGCTTGGCGGTTTCGGCTTTATCTCTATTATTGTCATTATTTACATTCTTTTCTTTCTTATCATTCTTGTTTGTGGCGGACATCGTACGGTTTGCGTTTGGCTTGTGTTGGTTTTGCGTTTGGCTATTGTGTAAATCATCAACACAAGTTTCAGAATAACAATCACTTATGTGTGTATTGTTTGTGTAAGATTCGTGTACGTTTTGTGTAGAACCTTGGTAAGTATCATAATTGCAAATTGTTATTCTTGTGGACTTGCCGATGTTTTCGTGCAATATCATTTTGTCCTTTTCAAGCAAAACAAGAAAGTTTCTTGCGGTATCCCTTGACACGCCCCAACGTTTTGCCCAATTACTCAAACTCATAATTGTTTGCCCACGGTGGCAATCATATAGTTGCATACCGATGTTAACTTTGACACTCGTATGGTTTGCAACCAACAAAATATCAAGCCACCATTTGAGTTTGACAGAATCTTGCCAAATCCAATGTTCCGTAATGCTTCTATGTAATTTTATCCAACCGTCCATTATCTATTTGGTGACATTTCGCCATGATTTAGGGTGTAAAATGACCGTCCTTGCTTATCACAAAGATTATTGGTTGCTTGTGGTACTGTGACCCAAGCGTTATGACTTACTTTTTTTGCTTGATTTTCATTCATAGCAACAATTATTTTTTGGTTTATAATTCAAAAAACACATTGTTGCGAAACTCGGAGTTGCGCCGATGGTGTTGCGTGTCCGCCGGCGGTTGCTACGAATGAATTATTGAGCAATCCAATATTGCTTAACCCTTTTGCGCTTGCTTAATTGAACCCATTCATCTTTTATGGCAATACCATACTTGTTGCGTAGTATGCTTATATATTTACCAAGACAAACGGTATGGTTGGAGAATACCGCATCAAGCGTTGTTAATACTCGACCTTTTGCAAGGTAATCGTAAATACATTGAATGTCCGACCCGGATTGTGTGCCGGGTAATGCTTCCGATGCTGAAAGCCGAACGGTGTTGTTGTTACTTTGTTCCATACGAATTGATTTTTGAAAATTAGAAACGTGAATTCTTTTTTGAAAGCCCGGCAAGAACCTCTTCCGATTTGAATATAAGAGTTCGCCCGCGCTGAATGTAAGGGAATAAGCGCTCATTTTTAAACTTTTGGGCGGTTGTCATTGAAACACCCAAAAAGTTTGCTAATCCCATAATCCCATAAATTAAGGTTGATTGAGCAACCTCTACTTGCTTTGCATCATTTGGTACTTTTTTATCCAATGCCGTATTTACAGCATTGGTGACAATTGCCGCAAGTTCTTCTCTTGTTGTAACTACTAATTCCATATCTATAATCTATTGGTTTCAATACTGCAAAGTTGGTGATAATAGTTGTGATAAAAGAAGCCTTACCATAAAAGTTATTGAAAAGTTATGCAACTTTTGTGCTGTATATCAGGGTGTTAAAGTGTTAAAATAGTTGTTATATTGAATATACTTGCCAAAATGCTGTTATTTTAAAATATCATTTCATAAGCACGAAAAAAATGGGTGCAAAAAAATAGTCCAAACACTTGGATTTCTCATTTCCTTGTGTTGGACTATTCAAAAAAGTTGTTTTTCTCTTTTGCTATCTGAAATATGCCGCTGCAAAATGGTTGTTCACATCCATAAACTCGTAATGACTATTTCAAATACAACGAACCGTCTATTATAGAACCGATAAGTTCCATTTGTGAAATATCAATTCCCTTCATTAACTTGGGGACACCCGGATAAACCGCAACAAGAACTTTCTTTTCTTTTTTGCAGCGTTTCAATATTGCTTTTACCTTGTCCCCGTCAAACCCAACCGCCATTGGCAACAATGCAATGATACTTTCATATTCCTTGCTTGCTTTCATACACACTGATTTAAAGGAAGCCCATTTGTTATTGTTTGCATAAATTGAATTTTCATTGTGTCGGGTAATTTGCCCATATAGTCCAACGCTTTCAAGGTGTCGCCACGGCGTTGGAATAAGAATGCCAAATGAAGTGTCCCCAAATCACGTTCTTTTGCCACATACGCCAAGTAATCCGCTTTTTCAGGGATTCCCAAGGCGGTACATTCTTCGTTCGTAATATCAAAGTCAAAAACGTTTTCAGTTACTGGGCTTTCAATATTAAATTTCTGCATAAGCTTATTTTTCATTGTCATATTGAATTTCAAATAACGTTCCATTACTTTTGGGTCTTTGTGTCCGGTGAAAGAACGTATCATTTCGGCGGGAATGCCAAGATATAATCCAATTGTGACAAACGTTTTTCGGGCAACATGGGATGTTAGTACTTCATATTTGAGTGGTGTACTTTCAATACGTTCCGAACCTCGGTATATTACTTTGCTTTGTGGTTGGTCAAAGCCCGCTAACTTTCCAAGTTCTTTCAAATAGTCGTTGTATCGTTGGTTTGAGATAACCGGCAACACATATTCCGAAACGTCTTTCAGATGCGCGTACTTGTCAATAATACCTTGGGAAAGTTCATTTAATGGTATCACCAAAGAATCATCGGTTTTAATGGTTACAATTTCAATTCTATCAGCTTTCACATTAGACCATTTCAGATTGCGAACATCGGAATACCTCAAAGATGTGGTACAACAAAAGCAAAATACATCCCGGACACGTTGCAAGTGTTGAACTTTGATGTCAAGGTGATACAGATGCAAAAATTCATCAACCGATAATGCTATAATGTTTGTTTTATCAGACGTTGAAACACCTTTCAATTTTGGGTTAAAATCCTTATATGCAATTGTTCGGTTATATCCTTTCTTTGCCGCCCAATTCAAAAACCACTTTACATCCTTTATCAACTTTGCAATGTATGTATTTGAAAGTTTTTTTTCAGTAATAAGATACCGAACAAAGCCATTTAGTACATCTTCGGTTATATCCTCAAAGTACAATTGCTTTTTATAATTCTGCAAATGTGCAATGATAGTGTTGTGTTTGGTGATTGTCCCTTTTGCCCAAGTAGAAGCAACGCTTTCTTCCTCGACAAACTGATGATAGTATTCAACCAAGGTTTTACGGGACATTGTTTTTTCGTCTAATTCCTTTTTTATTTCATCCCGGACAATTTGGGGTGTTGGTGAAATATCATTTACGTTCAAACGTCTAAAAACATCATCAATGGCAATTCTTATTCGTCTAAGCCTTGCGTTTATTTCGGCAGCGCTTTCACCTTTCAAATTGAAATTGTTTTTCTTCACTTCTTGCACGCGCACACCGCCAACCACCTTGTCAAGCCACTTGGCTTCATCAATACGGTAACCGGTGTAAAAGAAAAAACGCGTTCCATTAAACGTAATATCTGCATGAATTGGCAAATTATTTAATTTACTTTCATTTTCCTTTTGAATATTCCGAGGTTTTACCAACCTGAAATTCACCCCAAATTTGTATCTTTTCATATTAAACTTACTTTTGTAATTGTCGTTGCGACTACAAAAGTATATACAATTTTTGGTTTAATCAAATAAAACGTATTGATAAAATTAAAATCATAAAAAATATTATCTTCCTGTTTATCAATACAATTGCACTGCATTTGCTATGCAATTGCATTATATTCTTTTACCTATACATTACAAGGTTCAAGTCCCTATCTCTCCGCCAAGGATTTTAAATAAAAGCCTACAAATTATTAATTTGTAGGCTTTTTTGTGCTTGCTATGTACGAAACTTAAGAGAATGCTGGTTCATCTCTTAAGTTTAGATCCTTATTATATATCTGTTGCTATTAATTTATTAAAGGTGTATTATTGGATCTTTTAAACTTAAAACTATTGGTTTTGTTAATTATTTGTATTTTAAATAAAGACTGCTATGACCAATGTAATTAAAAAAAATGATAAATGCTGCCCACAATTTTAAGGCAATGGATTTCGCCGTATTCAAAATTTGTCTGCTATCTGTTGGAATTTTACTTGGAACGTATTTCAGTATCTTTTTTCAGAACTACATTACTCTAATTTGGGTTGTTGCTGTGTTAACATGGGTCATTCTAATTATTCAAGTATATCGTTATTTAGGAAAATGAAATAGTTGAAACTCCCTTTACATGCTACGCTTTTCTCTACACTTGTTATTGCTACAGAGGGTTTTTATTTTTGAAAATTAAGTTTTTCCAATGGATTTATGATGTATATTTCAATTAGTTACCTGATAAAAGCAGAAGCAACGACAGAATTTAATTTTTGCTATTGAAAGTGAAGAATATAGTCCTTAAGAAATCAATACATTAAAAACAGGAAAAAAGAAAAGATAATCGTAATGTTATCTCTAAGGAGAGAACTTTTTTCTTGAACTGTGGCTATTACGCATTGAATTACTTTCTTACGAATTAAATTTGTAGTTTTGTGGGTATGTTTCATCAATAATAAAAAGGTTGGAAAATCGTCAGTTTATAATATTTTTGAAAAATAGAATATCCTTTCAGTTTGAATATAGGAGTGATATTTCAACTGTTATTGTCAGTGAAAAAGGATATAGGATAACATTCAATGGTGGTAGAACCTATATCTATGGTAATGATAAAGTGAAATATTATCGACTTATATCTACTAGAGAAGCTGTTCGGATATATGAGAAAGGTAAATTGAATAGCATGTATGATAGGGTTGATAATTATGGTCGTTATTTGATTTTTCGGAATGAAAACTCTTCTTCTTATCCTGTTGAAAACAATACTGATATTGAAATATGTGACATAAAGAAGAATATCGAACAGGCAAAATCAGTTATTGAATACTTTAAAGATGTACTGAAAAATGCAGGAGAAGTTTCGTTTGATATTCCGGCGGAAGAATCTGAAAATAAAAATCCTAACCAAGTAAGCTCAGAAATATTGCTTAAGTTTCTTGATGGGCTGGATTTATCAGAATCAAGGTCGGCACTATCTAACTACATAGATGGAACGAATCCTGGGGTTGATGCTTCTAAAGAAACCTTAATTTATCCTTTCGGCTGCAACGAAGGTCAGAAAATGGCCGTTGAAACGACTTTTAGAAATAGTCTAAGTATTGTAGAAGGTCCTCCGGGAACGGGTAAAACCCAAACAATTCTGAATATTGTGGCTAATCTTGTCATACAGAATAAAACCGTGGCAATAGTCTCAAATAATAATTCTGCGGTGTTCAATGTGCGGGATAAGTTAATAAAATATGGGTATGGAATGATTGTGGCATCACTTGGCAACAATGAAAATAAGGCTTCATTTTTTGGCAATATGGAAGAGCAGACACTCAATCCAGATTTCGAAATTTCGGAAGATGGATTGAGAAAAGCAAAGAATGAAGTTCATGAATTAGATTCTATATTGATAACTTGTTTTCAATATCGGAATAAATTGGCGACTTTAAAAACAGAACTGTCAGATGCTGAGATCGAATTTAGCCATATAAAATCAGAACAGCCACTTAAGTCGAATATAGAGTCTATACTTGACAAAAAAATGTACCGAAAGTGGAATCTTAGCAAGGTTTTGAATTTTAAATATCTAATGTCTTTCATTGACATGAAAAACAAGCTGACTTTCATAGATAAGCTGCGGTTCGTTTTTAAATTCGGTTTATTTAATTTTAATATTATAAGTCAGTATCGCGAAGAGCTTTCAGTATATGTTAATCACAAATTCTATGAATTATACATAGCAAAAATAAGAGACGACATATCGGATATTGAAAACTGGTTGGCTTCTAATAATGAGGAAACTAATCTGAAACATTTTACGGAAATATCTAGAGAGATATTCGAAGGTACGTTATTTGAGAGATATAAAGGTTTAAAAACACACTCTTTTTCGACAAGCAATTATCGCAATCAGTTTAATGAATTCACTAGACATTATCCGGTTATTCTTAGCTCTACACTTTCGCTACATACAAGCATCTCCAAAGGATATCTTTTTGACTATCTGATTATAGACGAATCTTCTCAAGTGGATATTATTAAGTCCGCTGCATGTTTTTCTTGTTGCCGGAATGTGGTGGTGGTCGGAGATAGCATGCAACTTACTCATATTGTAGATGGACAGAGCAAAGCTGCAGCTGAATTAGTTCAAGCAAAGTATAATATTTCTCCTGCGTACGACTATATTAAGCAGAATATCTTGAACTCGTTGAAAACCTTGTATGGAAATAATATAAAGTCGGTTCTACTAAAAGAGCATTATAGGTGTCATCCTACGATTATTGGCTTCTGCAATAAGAAATACTATAATAATAAGTTAGTTGTTATGACTGACGGTTGCAATTATCCTTTTAGAATCATAGAGACAAACATATCTGGCGGAAGGGGTAAGTACAATCAGAGACAGATAGATGAGACTGACTCTTACATTAGAGAAAAGTATTCTGAAGACTATGCAAAAGTGGGGGTTATTGCACCATACAGGGATCATGTAAATATGTTGCAAAAGCAGCTACCCAATGGAGTAGAAGCCGATACTATACATAAATTTCAGGGACGTGAGAAAGATGTAATTATTTTTAATACAGTTCGCAATAAGATAGGTGAATTTATTGATAATCCCAATTTAATAAATGTTGCCGTATCCAGAGCTGTTAAAGAATTTATCGTAGTAAAATCTGCATCAATGGAACTCCCGCACGGAACAAATATCGGAGATTTGATACGCTATATCTGTTATACCACCAATCCGAATGAAACGATTATTAAAGGCAGCATCTGTTCGGTTTTTGACCTTTTGTATAAAGAGTATAACAAAACTTTCGCTTCGTTTATCTTATCAAACAGCAGTATAAATGGATCTGCCGCAGAGATTATTATTAGTCATCTGTTAAATGAAAAAATCCTATTAAGCAATACTCAATTCGCATCCATTGATGTCGTTCGAGAGTATCGGCTTAGAGATCTTATTGGCGATTTTCAATCATTTGCTGAAGATGAAATTCAGTTCATAAAGAATAACTCAAGACTTGATTTTCTACTGTATAACAAAATTGATAAGGCTCCTGTTTTAGCTATTGAGGTGGACGGAGTGTCTTTCCATGATAATGGATTGCAAAAGAAAAGAGATAGTAAGAAAGATCACATTTTAGAAATGATTGGTCTTCCCTTGCTTAGATTGTCAACTGATGGACACAATGAAGAAGCGAGAATTGTTGAAAGCTTGAATGTTGCGATGAAGCTATTTTAAATTCAACAATTTAGTTGACAATGAATTTTATACAAACATTAAGCTGTGCATGAAACGTTTCGGTTAGATATCCAAATAGTGCATATTGTGTTAGTTAATTAGAAAAGAATTTTGTTCGTCGGGCAAGTTTTGAACCCTAATGTGTTAGTACTACTGTCTGAACCTATAGACACGGTTACATCGTTATATTCATACTTCATATTAAAATATATTCAATACCAACGACCCAACAGCTTCGATTTTCGATTTTATTATGTAATCTTCGTTTTGGTTACAAAATTCCGCAAAGCAGTAACTTTTTTGTAGGAGAATCTTTTGGAACTTTGCATCGTAATATAAAAATTGAATTATTATGAAACAAGTTAAAGAAAGCAATTACAAGGTATGGTTTATTACCGGCTCTTCGCGTGGATTTGGACGAGTATGGACAGAAGCTGCACTAGAGCGGGGTGATAAAGTCGCTGCCACTGCTCGGAATGTGGATAGTATTGCCGATTTGAAAGATAAATATGGTGATAATGTATTGGTATTGCCATTGGATGTGACCTGTAAGGAACAGGTGGATAGTGCGGTAAAAACGGCTTTTGAACATTTCGGTAGGCTGGATGTTGTAATCAATAATGCCGGTTACTCACTTGTTGGGACGGTTGAGGAGGCACGTGTTGAAGATATTCGTGCTTTGTATGAAACAAATATTTTGGGTCCTGTTACCGTTATACAGGCTGTTCTACCTCTTATGCGGCAGCAAGGTTATGGTCACATTTTAGGGACATCAAGCAATTTGGGACATCAAGTCATCCCTTTGATTGGATATTATTGTTCGTCTAAGTGGGCATTTGAAGCCATTCATGAGAGTTTGGCTACAGAAATACGTCCATTCGGAATAAACGTCACGATCATAGAGCCCGGAGCTTATGCTACAGAGTTTGGTAGTCAGAATTCTTTGAAGATATCGAATGGTCTACCTCAATATGAGGATATTAGAGAGTCTATTTGGGAAAGTGTAAAGAGTTATAAGCAGGGTGATCCTCTGGCTACAGCTTCGGCTATTCTTGCAGTAGTTGATGCAGAACAACCACCATTGCGTTTGTTTTTAGGAAGTCATAATCTTGAAGAAATTCGTAAGATTTATGCTGATAGACTGGAAACGTGGGAAGAATGGCAGAGTATATCTGCTGCAGCTCAGGGGTAAATAAACATTGATATTCAACAACAGACATGTGAAAAAGTCTGTTGTTGATGTTTGTATGAAGAATGTAGATTGAATTAGTATGAAAAAGAATGATGCTGCTCCGATTAAATATGACTCGCTAACCGAAGCTCTGAAGTCACATGGATTACCTCCTCCGCAACATCCTTTGATGGCATTAATAAATGGCATAGATGACTCCGCGGAGATGAATATACCTCAAGAAAGTCATGTACTGAGTTTCTATAAGATAGCTTTTCGCCCTGATATAGGTGGACAATTTCGATATGGACAAACTCATTTTGATTTTAATGAGGGAGGAATGTTTTTTGCTGCTCCCAATCAGCTTGTTGCTCGAAATCAACTTGAAATGGCGGAGAGCGAGAGGTCTATCACCCGACAAGAAATAATTATGTTGATCCATCCGGACTTCTTATTAGGCTACCCCTTAGCTACCAAGATCAAAAAGTATCAGTTCTTTTCTTATTCTGTTAATGAGGCTTTGCACTTATCCGAAAAGGAGAAAATGATTATTTTGAATCTTCTGCGAAATATAGAGGAGGAACTTTGTGGGCGTATTGATGAATTGAGCCAGGATGTAATAATTTCACAACTTGAATTGTTGCTGAATTATGCCCAGCGATTTTATAAGAGACAGTTTATTACCCGAAAGAATATCAATAACGGATTGCTCCAACAATTTGAAGAGATACTTGAACGATATTTTAATGATGATAGTGCACTTTTGAAAGGGACTCCTACCGTACAATATTTGGCGGATAAGCTGGCAATTTCTTCAGGATATTTGAGTGATATGTTGCGTACATTTACTGGACAAAGTGCTCAGCAGCATATCCATAATATGCTCATTGAAAAAGCTAAGGAGAAACTTTCCTCTACGGATTTGTCTGTCTCTGAAATAGCATACGAGTTAGGCTTCGAACAATCCCAGTCGTTCAGTCGCTTGTTTAAGGCCAAGACAAAGCAGAGTCCGCTGGAGTTTCGTGCAGGATTTTCATAACTTGGCGTTAAGTACTGATAGTTACTTTGTCCTTTTCACGCAATGCATTGGATATTGTTTATTACTCGAAATGGGATATATTTGTTGTGGTATATGTTTCTAATCAAAATGTATTGATTAGTCTGTGTAGTTCGCTTACCTATTTTACATGTTTCTTTGCTTCCATTGATTCATTGAGATGCACAAGTTGATGGCGGAGACAAGGCATGAGTATGATGCCTGCCACATCTTTTCTACTCCAGAAGTCAATCAACCAATTAGCTGAAGGTACATCATCAACGGCATGCTCTTCGAGGATACGTCGAAGGTGAGTTTTGTAGATCGCCCTGGCACTGTCCATAATTCTATGATTGGTTACTTAGCCATTCCAAGA
>Ga0070399_1001436_pt1 | contig 24695 bp, 15 predicted proteins | sample BioMet4_FD_61217 | JGI IMG/M metagenome (GOLD analysis project Ga0070399, IMG submission 61217) | Microbial communities from bioreactor (seeded with sewage sludge) at LBNL, California, USA - Biofuel metagenome 4 (version 1) | ecosystem: Engineered > Bioreactor > Anaerobic > Unclassified ... | reverse complement strand
GTCCGTTCCTCGAATTTGGCGATCTTCACCGCCTCGACATCGACCAGCGCCGCCGCCTCGCCATGCGGCATCCCCCCGGCGCCGCCCCGGCTGATGCCCCAGTAAACGCCCCCCGCCAGCGCCGTCCCGGCCACTAGCGACAAGAATAACGGCCAAACTGCTTTCACTGCTTTCTCCTTTACAATACTGACCAGTCAGTATTATGCTTGTATAAAAAAATTTTGTCAGTTCCGTGCCCGAAACCCATGAATAAAGACATCAATCAACTGCCGAATCGACGGCCGTCCCGGCGTCTCGGGGTACCAGTCGCGCACCCGCATCATTTCCAACAGGCATTCCGCCTGAAGTTCCAAGTCAATATCGTTCCGTAACCGCCCCTGGGCCTGCCCATCGCGTAAAATTGTCACCACCAGCCCCTGCAACTCCAGACGGCCACCTTCGAGCTGGGACCGGTTCTCATGCACCAGGGACGGCGAAAGCATTTCTTCCTCCTGCATAATCCGGAACAATGTATGGTGCCCCACCATGAACTCGCTGACCTTGGCGCAGACATGAACCAGACGTTCCTCGAAATCGTGCTCGCGCCGGTCAATAATCTCCCGGACCAGAGCGCAAAGCGCGGCATGCCCGTGCATCGCCAGATGGACCACCAGGTCGTCTTTACTCTTGAAATAGAGGTAGATCGTCCCCTTCCCCACCTGCGCTTCCCGAGCCACATCGTCCAGCGTCAGTTCGTGATAACGCTTGTCGGTAAACAGCTTTTCCGCCGCCGCCAGAATCTGCATTCGTTTGTCATTTTTCGGCATTATTTCATACTCCAATACTGACCAGTCAGTATTAGAATACTGTTTTTTCCCATCTTGTCAAGACCAATCGGTAAAAAATTACAACTGTTGCGGATACTGGACATTCCGACCGAAAATAGTCTGAAAACCGTCGCCGTCGCCGTAATCGGCCTGAAGATGGACTTTGCCGCCGCCTTCCGGCAGATCGATGGCAAACGTCGGCACCGCCAGCGAACTCAATCGCGGACGGAAATAGCGCAGGACTTCCCGTCCCCGTTCAATTCCGGTGGCAAAATGCCGCACCCCTTTGACCGGATCGACATGAAACAGATAATGCGGTTTGACCCGGATCCGGATCAATTTACGGAACAGTTCTTCCAGTACCGCCGGATCGTCGTTGACGCCTTTCAGCAAGACCGTCTGATTGACGATCGGCACCCCGGCTTTCACCAGCCGTTCGCAGGCGTCCGCCGACGCCGCGGTCACTTCGCGCGGATGATTGAAATGCGTCGCCAGCCACAGCCCCGGCGTCGCCGCCAGCAGCGCGACCAGCTCGGCGTCGACCCGGTCGGGCCACGTGACCGGCGCCCGCGTTCCGACCCGCAGAATCTCCAGCGCCGGAGCCGTCTGCAACCGCTCCAGAATTTCCCGCAGCCGGGCATTGCTCAACATCAGCGGTTCGCCGCCGGACACCAGCACTTCCCGGACGGCCGGATTGGCCGTCAGCCAGCGGACGACCTCATCCAGTTCTTCGTCGGTGATGTCCGGCAACGCCGCGCCGGTCTTCCACAAACGCTTGCGAAAACAGAACCGGCACAGCGACGGACACCGGCTGGTGGTCAGCAGCACGGTCCGATCCCGATAACGCCGGATCAGTCGTGGCGCCACCGTCTGTGCCGCTTCCGCCAGCGGGTCGTAGGAAGCATCGTAATCCAGCAACTCGTCCGATTGCGGCAAACACTCTTTCCCCACCGGATCGCACCACGGATCGGCCTTATCCAGCAGATCCAGATAAGAGGTCGTCACCCGGACCGGATAGACGGCCTCCACCCGGCGCAAATCTTCCGGCACGGGCGTGCCGAGATATGCGCAAACGGCGTCCAGTCCGTTTAATATTTTCGTTGCCGCCATACTGGTACTGCTTCCTGTTTCCGCCGTCGGCTTTTTACTTCACCAATTTAAACAGTTGGCCGCCGCCGGGCAGGAGTTTGACCTTCATCTGCGCCCCGTCGGTCACCGTCAGAACTTCTTTCCACTGTTTTTCCGGGAGGGAAAATTCCAGCAGTTTGCCGGATCCGAGCCGGAACGTCAATTCGAGTTCCGCCGGCCGGTCATATGCGCGGTTGACCACCATGAAGGCCCGGTCTTTGCCCGCCTGAAACATCCCCACCAGAGCGGCGCCGCCGGACACTTTGACCGGTGACGTTTCCATGCCTTCCGTACCGACCGGCAACGGAGCGCTGTGGTAGATTTGCAGCGATTTCATCTTCATCAGTTCCGGCCCCAGCGCCTTGATGTCGCGGTTGACCGCGGCCACGTCGTCGGCCAGCGCGGTCCGCTTGCCGTCCTGATACATGCCGCCGTAGGATTTCGGGCCCCAGTACAGGAACCAGCTGATTCCCTGGCCGCCGTAGGCCATAGTGGTATAAGCCAGGAACCGGAGTTCGTCTTCATTCACCAGCCGCCAACATTTTTCGATGGTGCAGGCCTGAATGATGTTGAGGAACGGAATGTTGGCATTCAAGGCCGCCGTCCGGATCATTTCGAGATTCAGAAAATATTCTTCGCCGTCGTTGCGGTTGTCGGCCAGCCACGCCCAAGGCAATTCCCACCAGGAACGGTCTTTTTTCAGAAAATGATAATGGTCGTAGCTGATCAGCTCGGGATGAATCTCCGCCACGTACCGCCGGAGATATTCGTGGTAAAACACAATCGCCTGCCGGTGATCGCCGACGCCGGCGAAATTGTCCGGAATGCCCAGCGGTCCCTGCGGTTTTTCTTTCAGAAACACGCCCAACTGTTTTTGATTGGCATAGCACGGATAAAGGTTGATATAGGCCAGATGGGCGGGGTCGCGCTGTTTGATGAACATGGTCAACCGTGCCCAGTCGAGAAACGTGACCGCACTGGGTTCGTCCGTCAGAAAATAACCGGCCAGCGCCGGATGATTCTTGACTTCCTTAATCAAGGCCGCCAATTGCGCCTGACCGGCAGGAGTCGCCATACTCTTCAAACTGATGCGCTTATCCTGCACCAACGCTTTCAAACCATATTGCTGCGCCAGGTCGAGCTGCTGTTTGGCGGAAGCCTTGGCGTCCGGCGTAATCAGCGTCAGATTGTAACCGTCGCGAGCCAGTACCGCAAAATTTTCCGCCGTGGCCGGCGGCTGACACCAATGGGTAATCAGAAAATCCTGCTGCTGCCAGGCGCCGAACACCGCCCCGCCCATAACCAGTAAACACCCCATCAAGATTTTACGCATCGCTTTTCATCTCCTTTTGCCGGTGGAAAAAACTTCCGCCGCCGAAGTTCAACGGCGGCGGATTCCGAAATCACATCAAGCGGAATTATTTTCTGGTCAGCGAATAAACCCAACCCTGCCCTTTCAGCCACTTCCGCTTAAGCTTGAAACCCAACTGCCGCCGATCGCTGTTCAACGCCAGCTTGTCGAGAATGCCGCCGATGGCGACTTCATCGTCCGGCCGGTCCAGAATGGCGGCCATGCCGCCGGCGGTGCCTTGAAATTCTTTCATTTCCGCCAGTTCGGCTTCCACATCCTTGAGCAACGCGATCATGCCTTTGCTGGCCAGTTTGTAGGCCTGCACGCCGGGCTGATGGAACGCATTGATGTTGATGAATTCGGCATACACGGCCACCGCGCGTTCATAGAGGGCGATAATCATGCCGAGATTGTAGGTGTTGACCCGTTCGATCGTCATTTCGATGGTCTGACGGCCCTTCGAGCGGAGCGCCGAAGAAAGTCCGGCTTCGAACCCGTGGAGAAAGTCGCCCATCGCAATCCGACCGTCGATCGGCAGCGGGAGCGCGTCTTCCAGCACTTCGATGAACGTAATGAAGAAGTCGTCACGGCCGTCGTTGAGCTGCTGAATAAACGCATGGGCATCGGTGCCGCCCTTGTTGCCGAACACGTTCAAGCCCTGATGCACTTCCTTGCCGTCCAGATCCAGCGCTTTGCCGAGGCTTTCCATCACCAGCTGCTGGAAGTAGCGGGAGAGCAGAATCAACCGGTCGGAATACGGCACGATCACCATATTGCGGTCGCCCTTGCCTTTGCCGGCGATATACCACATCGCGGCCAGCATGTAGGCCGGATTCACGCAATAATCTTTGTTGCGGGTCCATTCGTCCATATGACAGGCGCCGGCGAGGAAATTCTTGAAATCGATTCCGGCCAGCGCCGCCGGCAGATGCCCGACAATACTGGTTTCACTGGTCCGGCCGCCGATCGACTCGGCCATTTCCATGATTTTCAGCCATTGATTGCCGCGCGCAAGCTTATCGAGTTCGCTGCCCTTCATCGTGATGGCGGCGGCATGGGCGTTCCACTTCAGCTTGGCGGCGGTGAAAGCGGCTTCCATGGCAATCATGTTGTTCTTGGTTTCCTGGGTGCCGCCGGACTTGGAAATGTTCACTACCAGCGTCTGCGCCAGATTCACGGTTTGCAGCACGTCGCGAACGCCGGCGGCATCGGTGTTATCGAGAAAATAAATCCGGAGACCGCCGTTGCGTTGGGCGTCGGAGAGTTCATTCCAGTACGGACCGTTGACGGCGAACTGCATCAGTTGCGGACCGAGCGCGGAACCGCCGATCCCGTTGATCACCGCGTATTCGAATTTCTTGCCGGTGGAACCTTTGATCTTGCCGGTGCGCAGGTCGGCGGCAAACTTTTCCACGTCCTTGAACAACTTGGATTCCGCATAGGCTTTGCGGTCGGTAAAATGCGTGACTTGGCGTTTTTCATCGGGATTCTTGATCGCGCCGGCCTCGATCCGTTTCATTTCCCGATTGGCGCGGGCGAACAAGTCCTTCATGCCGTCCAGTTTGGACTGCGTGAATTTCATTCCGGCGAAATTGACGGTAAATCCGCTTTCGGGATCGACCATGGTATAGTCCTGACAACGTTTGATCCAGGCTTTGCTGCTCATCGGCTTCCTCTCCTGTATGAAAAGCGTTTGAAGTTTCCGGACAATAAAGAAGTGGAAATCTACTCGGTTTTGCCGCAAAAATCAATCCCGAAGCCCAAGATAGTCGAAAGTCACAAAATGCGTCTCCGGCCGGACGGGAGTCTCAAAACGAGTTTCCGGGGAAAAACCCCGAAAAATTTGGAAATTTTTCCAGGTTTTTCCCCGGACCCCATTTCCTAGCTTTCAAACTTTTTTACTTTATTTATCTATTTGCGCAGCAAATAGATAAATAGAATAAAGGTTTTGCGGGGTCAAAATTGGGGCGCGGGGAAGAAATAGGGCGCTTCTTCAAAAGCCCCCCGTGGCTTCCCCGCTACCCGCGATTTGAGACGGTCGTCACCAAAGGCGATTGGGCAATTCCCGACGACAACAGGCAGAGGTTGTGCGCCCGGCGGCAAACATCCGGCGTAATCCCCGCGTAACGTTTGAAGAGCCGGCAAAAGGAAAAGATGAATTTGTCGCTTTTGCCGACTTAGATAAAAAAATATTTATTGTTACTCGGTTATCGTAATCCGCCGGGCGAAATAGATGATATTTTCCATTTCATGAATGATATTGATGTTGCGGATAATGCAGTCGTCGGTGCTCTTGAGCATGATCGGGGCGAAATTGAGGATGCCTTTGATCCGGCTGGCCTTAAGAATTTCCGCGACTTTCGAGGCGGCGGATTCGGGCACGGTCATAATGGCGAGCTCGATTTTTTCCCGCCGGATGAAGTCGGGCATGTCGTTGATATCGTAAATCGGAATGATGGCGTTGGGGTCGATCACCGACGGATTGGCGTCGAAGCCGGCCACGACTTTCATCCCTTCGCCGGCAAAGCCGTTGTAGTTCATCAGCGTCTTGCCCATGCCGCCGCAACCGACCACGATGATCTTCTGCAAGTCGTCCTTGCCCAATATCTTATTGAGTTTTTCGATCAAGTCTTTGACGATATAGCCGCCCTTTTTATTGCCGGTCAAACCATAGTCGGCAAAGTCCTTGCGGACCTGGGCCGGAGAGATATCGAGCGCCCCGCCGAGGTTGTCGGAGACGAACTTTTCAAAACCCAGAGCGCGCAGTTTGCAGAGCACGCGCCGGTAATTCGACAACCGCCGAATCGGATCACTGTTACTGAACATAATCGACATAATCCCTCATGCCTTCCTGTTGTGGGGTCTTTATGAAAACTGCAGCCATTCTCTATTATTTTGTATCACATAAGTAAAAAAAACAACCATCGAACGGAAAAAAGCCCATCAAAATCACCGACAAGTTGCAAAAAAGGTTGTTTTCATTACAACAAATACAGAAAACCGCCTTTTTTTATTTTCTCCAGTCCTATCGTCGCCGTCATTTCGGAGTTTGCCGACAAAATAAGTGTTTTTTGTCTGACGTTCCGGTTTTTTATGTAAAAATAATCACAAAACGCTTGTTTTTCAATGAATCCGCGATAGTTTAAAAAAATAAAGAACGTCGCATCCGCGCCCGCGGGAATTTTGCGCGTTCCGTCCTGAATTTTGCGAATGATACGAATAATGATAAATTGCAACGGCGCGAGTTGGGGTAAAACCGCGCCGCCTTAAAGTTAAGAGGAGGTATTCGCAATTATGTCATGCACATGCCAAACGCCAGGCACGGCTGACCAGAATCTGCTGGTTCAGCGCCCGGAACTGCGCGCCGAGCTCGAAAGCTACATTCAGACCCTGCCCTTGAGCGCCAATCCCGACCGCAACCGCGGATTCCTGATCCAGACCTTGCACAAGGCCCAGTCGATCTTCGGATATCTGCCGTTGTGCGTCCAACTCTTTATTGCCGATCAACTCAAACTTCATCTTTCCGAAGTTTACGGCGTCATCAGCTTCTACTCCTATTTCACCGACACGCCGATCGGTCGCTACAAGATCAACGTCTGTACCGGTACCGCCTGCTTCGTCAAAGGCGCCAACCGCGTCCTCGATGAATTCAAACGCTACCTCAACGTCGAAGTCGGGGAAACTTCCGAAGACGGCAAGTTCACCCTCGGTTCGCTGCGTTGTCTCGGCGCTTGCAGTCTGGCCCCCGTGGTCATGGTCAATGACCGCGTCTACGGCAATGTGACCGCCAAGATGGTCCCTGAAATCATCAACGACTGCGAATGACAATTTAAGGATGTCCAGCCATGATTATTGATTCCCCGGCAAAACTGAATGAGCTGGCGGCCAAGGCAGCCTCCAGTTCCGCCCGCACTAAAATTCTGGTTTCCATGGGTACCTGCGGCATCGCTTCCGGCACGACGCCGGTGCTCAACGCCTTCCGCAAAGAAATCGCCGCCAAAAATCTCCAGAACGCCATCGACGTGGTCGAAGTCGGCTGTATGGGGCTCTGCCACAGCGAACCCAGCATCGAAGTCATCGACAACGCCTCCGGCAAAAGCGTCATTTACGGCAACGTCGCCGAAGCCCAGGTTCCGGCCATTCTCGCCGCCGAACCCGGCGAAGTCGCCCAAGGCACCAAGACCGTCAAACGGACCTGGTACTATCCGGAAGTCGAAACCAAACAGGACGACGCCCTCCAGGCGCGCATCGTCCTCCGCAACTGCGGCCGGATCAATCCGGAAAAACTCGAAGATTATCTCGCCAACAAAGGCTATCAGGCCCTGGCGAAAGTCCTTACCACAATGAAGCCGCAAGCCGTGATCGATCTGATTTCCGCTTCCGGACTCCGCGGCCGCGGCGGCGGCGGGTTCCCCACCGGCAAAAAATGGCAGTTCGCCGCGGCGCAGCAGAACGCTGAAAAATTCATGATCTGCAACGCCGACGAAGGCGACCCGGGCGCGTTCATGGACCGCGCCGTGCTGGAAGGCGACCCGCACTCCGTGCTGGAAGCCATGGTCATCGCCGGTTTCGCCATCGGCGCCCACAACGGCGTGATCTACATCCGCGCCGAATATCCGCTGGCCGTCAAACGCCTCCACCTGGCCATCGCCCAGGCGGAAGAAGCCGGTCTGCTCGGCAAAAACATCTTCGGAACCGGATTCGATTTCAAGATCGAGCTCAAATACGGCGCCGGCGCTTTCGTCTGCGGCGAAGAAACCGCGCTGATTCACTCGGTGGAAGGGATGCGCGGCGAACCGACCTTCAAACCGCCGTTCCCGGCGATTTCCGGTCTCTGGAAGAAACCGACCGTGGTCAACAACGTCGAAACCTATGCCAACGTCTGCGCGATCGTCCGCAACGGCGCCGACTGGTTCAAAGCGATCGGCACCGCCGGTTCGCCCGGCACCAAGGTGTTCGCGCTCGCCGGCAAGATCGACAAAGTCGGTCTGGTCGAAGTCCCGATGGGGATCAAGCTCCGCGACATCATCTATACGCTGGGCAACGGCATCCGCGGCGGCCGCGAATTCAAAGCGGTTCAGACCGGCGGTCCGTCCGGCGGCTGCATCACCAAGGCGCATCTCGACACCCCGATCGACTACGAATCCCTGAAAGCCCTCGGCTCGATGATGGGGTCCGGCGGGATGATCGTGATGGACGAAGACGACTGCATGGTCAACGTCGCCCGGTTCTTCCTCGAGTTCACGCTCGACGAATCCTGCGGCAAATGCACTCCGTGCCGAATCGGCAACAAGCGACTCCATGAAATGCTCACCGAAATCTGCGAAGGCCGGGCCACCATGGAAACGCTGAACAAACTCAAGAGCCTTTCCCGGACGATCAAAGACACCGCCCTCTGCGGCCTGGGTCAAACCTCGCCGAACCCGGTGCTGTCGACCATCGCCAACTTCGAAGACGAGTATCTGGCGCACATCCGCGACCAGAAATGTCCGGCCGGCGTCTGCACCAACCTGATCTCCTATTCGATCAACGACAAATGCGTCGGCTGTACGATGTGCGCCCGCAGCTGTCCGGTCGGGTGCATCTCCGGGGAAAAGAAACAGCGTCACGTGATCGATGCCACCAAGTGCATCAAGTGCGGCGTCTGCTTCCAGAGCTGCAAGTTCCACGCCATCGACAAGAATTGAACAAGACCGTAACTGGAGAAATCGGATTATGATTAATCTGACCATCAACGATATGCCGGTTTCCGTGACCGAAGGCTCTACCATCCTCGAGGCCGCGGAAAAACTCGACATCAAGATTCCGACGCTTTGCCATATCAAACTCGACTGTTTCCATGTCGAACACCGGACCGGCTCCTGCCGGATTTGCGTGGTCGAAGTAGCCGGCCGCCCCAATCTGGCCCCCGCCTGCTGCACGCCGGTCATGGAAGGCATGAAGGTCCGGACCAATTCGATCCGCGCCATCAACGCCCGCCGGACCATCCTCGACCTGATCCTCTCCGATCATCCCAAGGATTGCCTCACCTGCGAAAAGAATCAGGACTGCCAGTTGCAGAAACTGGCCGCCGAAATGAATCTGCATCACATTCATTTCAAAGGCGAAATGTCCACGTATAACAAGGACATGTCCAGCAAGTCGATCGTCCGCGACCTCGACAAGTGCATCATGTGCCGTCGCTGCGAAACCGCCTGCAACACCATCCAGACCGTCGGCGTGCTGTCCGGCGTCAACCGCGGGTTCGAAGCGGTCGTCGCGCCGCCGGATTTCAAGCCGCTGACCGAAACGCAGTGCGTCTTCTGCGGCCAGTGTGTCCAGGCCTGCCCGGTGGGCGCGCTCACCGAAATGAGCTATAAGTACGACGTCTGGCGCGCCATCAACGACGAAAACAAAACGGTGGTCGTCCAGACCGCTCCGGCCGTCCGCGTGGCGCTCGGCGAAGAATTCGGTATGGAACCCGGCACCATCGCCACCGGCAAAATGGTAGCCGCCCTCAAGATGCTCGGCTTCGACAAAGTTTTCGATACCGACTTCAGCGCCGACCTGACCATCATGGAAGAAACCACCGAACTGATCGAACGGATCAAGGCCAACAAAAACCTGCCGATTCTGACCAGTTGCTGCCCCGGCTGGGTCCGGTTCCTCGAATATCAGTTCCCGGACCTGATCTATATGCCCTCCACGGCCAAAAGTCCGCAGCAGATGTTCGGCGCCATCACCAAGAGTTTCTACGCCCAGAAGATCGGCAAGAAACCGGAAGACATCATCGTGGTGTCGGTCATGCCCTGCCTGGCCAAGAAATATGAAGCGTCCCGTCCGGAATTCTCCCATAACGGCGTGCCGGACGTCGACATTGTGATTTCCACCCGCGAACTCGCCGATATGATCCGGGAAGCCGGGATTCAGATCAATGCGCTGGACAACGATCAGTACGACGATCCGCTGGGCGAATCCACCGGCGCCGCCGTGATTTTCGGCGCCAGCGGCGGAGTGCTGGAAGCGGCCCTGCGTACCGCGGCCGACTGGCTGACCAACGAAGACCTCAAGGACATCGATTTCACGGCGGTCCGCGGACTGGAAGGCATCAAGGAAGCCACGGTCAAGATCGGCAGTCTGGACGTCAAAGCCGCCATCTGCTCCGGCCTGGGCAATGCCCGCAAGCTGCTGGAAAAGATCCAGCGCGGCGAAGCCCAGTACCATGCGATCGAAATCATGGCGTGTCCGGGCGGCTGCCTGAACGGCGGCGGCCAGCCGTACATCAACGGCGACACTTCGATTCTGGAAAAACGCAAAGACGCGATTTACCAGGCCGATAAAGAGTTGCCGATTCGCAAGTCGCACCAGAATCCGTCGATTCAGAAACTCTACAAGGAATTTCTGGGTCAGCCGGGCAGTCATCTGGCGCACGAATTGCTGCACACGCATTATACGCCGCGGAAGTCGTTCCAGAAATAATCGCGGCTGGCAGCGAGGGGTAGGTTATTCGACCGGGACGCGGGTAAACGTCCCGGTCTTTTTTTGTCTTCCGGCGAAAGTCAAAAACGAGTCTCCGGGGAGAAAACCCGAAAACTTTGAAAAGTTTTCAAGGTTTTTCCCCGACCCCCTTTGCCTGACTTTTAAACTTTTCAATTTATCTATCTCTTTGCTGCGCAAATAAATAAATATACTAGCATCAACGTGGAAGACTTCCGTCCGGGTACCTGTCAGAACCAGTGTTCGACAAAAATTTTGTCCCCCCCTATTGACATTGCCCAGTCCCTATTGTATACTATTGTAAAGATTTGTTAACATATGTAAATAATCTGGGTGAATTATGGGGATAACGGTCAAAGAAAGTACAAAGGTCAGACAATACATCGTCGGGTTGGCCGCCGTGCCCTCCAACGGTGAAAAATTGCAACGGATCCCCACCGAAGAAAAATTGTGCCAGTTATTTAAAATTTCGCGTCCGACCTTACGCAAAACGCTGCAATGCCTTGTTGACGAAGGTTTTTTGGTTCGTAAACCGCATTGGGGCACCTTTATCAATAACGAACAGCGCTCGCGGGTGAACTTTTATACCGAATGCCATCGGGTGATCGGCGTGGTGGTGGGTGATGGGCGGTTGACTTTTCTTACCCCTTATTATCTGACTCTGTTGGCTAAACTTTTTGAGATTCTGGCCGTGAATTTCTGCCATGGACGGATGTTGGTTCTGGATGGGTCGCCGGAACGGGAGTTGTCCATGCTGTTGGACAGCCGGCAGCTCGACGGGTTGATTCTGATTACTCCATCGGAAACCGTGCGGAACAGTGTCCAGGTGTTGCAACGATTTGACATTCCCCTGGTGGCGGCGATGGAAAATCCGGATGATTGTTTCAAGCATTATGTTTATACGGATGTTTACGACGGTCATTATCTGATGGCGGAACACTTCTTGCATCATGGGCATCGCCACATTCTTTTTCTGAACGACAACAATGAAGACCCTATCCGCCTGACGCGAAAAAAAGCGGGAAGTCAGGCGGCGTTTATGGCCGCCGGAGTTGACTGGAATGAAAAATTATGGCAATGTGCCAGTTCCGATCATGCGGAAGATACCATCGAGGACATTTGCCACTATTGTTCCGATTTTACCGTGGCTGTAGTTTCCGAAGCTTTTTACGGTCTTCTGCGGCGGCGTCTCTCCGCACATCCGATCCCGGTCATTCACGTCGCCGGCGTTTTTGATCCCAGAGAATCGGGCTTTCAAATTGTCTCGGCCCCGGCCGGAATGGGGATTGCCGCCGGGGGGATGATGATAAAATTGTTAAACGCGCCGGATTCCAATCCGAAAAGCCATCGGGTCAAAGTAAACTTTGAAGTTCGCAATGAGCAAGAATACAAGTCCGATAGTGTTATGAAAATAAAAGACGAAGCGACGGTGTCCTAGTTACAAAAGCCAAAATCAATGAATGGATCGATAGGGCATTGAGGGAATGAATATCGGGTTGAAAAACACAGTGGCAAAATGGGTTCTCATCCTCTTATTCTGGGGGCTGGGAAATCTTGGCGCCTGGGGAGAAAATTTATCCTGGAACGGCGGAGCCATCACCGCGCATATTCTGTCGATCGCGGCCCCCGATCATGCTTCCGGCAAAACCGCTTGCGCACGTTTCGACCTCCAACCGTATCGGGGCAAGGAACTGAGTTTTTCCATTCGTTGCCGGGCGCAGGAGGTTACCAAACCTCTGCATCCGTGGAACGGAGTGAAATTCATGCTCAGTTATCAGGTCAACGGAAAAACTTTTTATCCGGGCGCTCCCGGCAGTTATGGGTCTTACGATTGGCAGTTGCTCACTTTCAATGCCACGATTCCCGAGTCGGCCGACGTCGGAACCCTTACTCTGGGCCTACAGGAAAGTTCCGGCAAAGTAGAATACGACTTGAACACCCTGCAAATAAAACCATGGCAAAACAAAGCCTATGTACCCTATCGGATAAAATATCCGGCCGCGATAGCCGCGTTACCTCGGCTGCGGGGCGTCATGTCTCCGGCCGGCGGACTCACCGAAAATGATTTTCGTACTTTAAAACAATGGCGGGTCAATCTGGTGCGCTACCAATTGACGCCGCAGGGCCAAAGCGATTTCGCCACGGACCTGGCCGCCTATGACCGCTGGCTGGAAGGACGACTTGCGGCGCTGGACCAAAACATGCAGGAAGGCTATGAACGGTACGGCATCCTTTTTGTGGTGGATCTCCATCTCGTTCCCGGCGGACGCGATCAAGCCAACGTGCTCCGGATGCTGGACGATTCCCGGTATGCCGATCATTTCATCGCGGTCTGGCGAAAGCTGGCGGCTAAATTCAAAAATCACCCCGCCGTCTGGGCCTATGATCTGGTCAACGAACCGGTTCAGGGCGGCGCCGCGCACCGCTATACCGCGAGCGAACTGCAGTTCAAAGCGGCGCAGGCGATCCGTCAAATCGATCCCACTACGCCGATCATTATCGAACCGGCCGACTGGGCGACGCCGGCGGTCTTCGCCGGGCTGGAGCCCCTGCCGCTGGACAACCTTATTTATGAAGTTCATATGTATGATCCGCCGGCCTATACCCATCAGGGCGTCGATCACCGTCCGACGGGCCAACCCTATCCCGGCTACTACGGCGGCAAACTTTACGATCCGGCGGCGTTGCGCACCGTATTGCAGCCGGTCCGCGAATTTCAGGAACGGTACGGCGCCAAAATTTACGTCGGCGAATTCTCCGCTTCGGTATGGGCGCCCGACGGCGGGGCTTATCTCCGCGACTGTCTGAAAATTTTCGAGGAATATGATTGGGACTGGACGTACCACGCTTTCCGCGAATGGGAGGGGTGGAGTTTGGAACATGAAGTCGATGCCGCCGGAAAAATCGTTCCGGCTCCGGAGAGTCTTCGCAAAAATATCGTTCTGGACATCTGGAAGCGAAACCGGGTTGCCCAATGATCAAATGATCTTTACCCACGGCGATTGCCGCCAATTAAACGTAGTTTAAACAGGAGAAGAAAAATGGTCAGCACAAGCAGAAGACGAATGAGCGGAAAGAATTTTACTTTAATCGAGCTTCTGGTCGTGATCGCAATCATCGCGATTCTGGCGGCCCTGTTGTTGCCCGCTTTGGGCCGCGCGCGCGACCGGGCCAAACAGATCAGTTGCGCATCCAATATGAAGCAGCTCGGGTTGTTGACCAACATGTATGTCGGCGATAACAATGACTGGTGTCCGTATACGGCGCGAGGACTGCATGCGCTGTTCGCCCTGCTGTCCGGCGACAAAGACGTCTTTGTCAAAAACGTGGTCGGCCGGAAAACCGCGATGAAAGGCATGTACTTCTGCCCGGTCCAGCGCAGTCTGCCCGATGCTAATTATTATATCACCAGTTACAACATTCCGCGAAATCTCTTCAGCGACGCCGGCCACTATGGCGGTATGGTCTACGCATACACGACTACGAGTAATTACAAAGTACGCAAATACGGACAGATCCCGGCGAATTCGGTGATTATCGGAGAAGAAGGCAATAAGAGCAGCGGCTGGAGCTGTATCAGCGGCGCATGGATCGCGGATGAAGTTGCCGGTGTCACCAGTGCCACTGGCAACTGGGGGATTGCCAGTCCTTATGCCTGTGCCAGCGACCTGGACTCCGTCGAAGGCGATGGACGCTGCTACATCAACCATTTCCGCACCACCAACGTCACGTTTGCCGACGGGCATGTGGAAAATGTCCGGTTCGGGACTCGGTTCGGTACCGATTCCTATGGCGGCAGACAATATTATTTGCAGATTCGCAACTGAGTTTCGATCTCGGCGTTGGGCTCCTGTCGACCGCCTCAAGCAAGCGGCCGGCATACGATCGCATCGGAGGGGCTTGGGCGGGGGATGAAAACGGAAACACGAAGCGGAAGTTCTTGCCGCGATGGTTCATTTTTTTGAAGTTCAGATAAAGAAAGCTGGAAAGGAATTATTCTATGATCGGCAACAAGTTCGGGAATTGGCTAAGAATTTCAGCGCTGACCCTTTTCGGCGCCGGCAGCGTCGGCGCGGCCGACAACCTGCTCTTCAACTCCGGGTTCGATCTCGATTCCTGCGGCTACACGGTGGTAAAATTTCTGTGTCCCGACCGCAACCCGCAGCTGAAGTATATCGGGGCGGCGGTGAAATCCGACTCCCGGCGCCCGAATGGTCAGGCGTTAACCATTCCGAACCCCTATGCGGAACACATTCGCCTTTTCGCCCGCGAATTCCATTTGACGCCGGAGACCGACTATACGCTGTCTTTTCAGGTCCGGAGCGAGCACCCGCAACGGAAAGTCCAGGTGGTCATTCAGGCCTTTGAGGGAGGAAACTGGGCGCCGTTGGAATATTATGCCGAATCTTTCGTCATCAATGACCGCTGGACTCCTTGTGTCTTCAAGTTTAAAACCCGTTCGGTTCCCGCCGGCAGCGCCGCTCGTATTTTTTCGCTGACCCTCGACTTCCCCGCCGACGCCCAGGATACGCTCCGACTCGACGGCCTCCGGCTGGCGTCCGGTCCGGCCGACGTCTATTCGCCGGCGCCCGGCGTGGAACTGGCCTGCCGGTTTCCGGAGCACGTGCTGGAAACCGACGGCAGCGGCGTTTCGGCGCAGTATGAAGTTTTCGCCGTCAATCACACCGATAAGCCGGTTCGGGGGACCTTGTCGCTGTTTCTGGCGGAAGATTTTTCCGGCAATCTGCCCGACGAAGTCTTCGGGGCTCGCCGGGAAGTCGCGAAACAAGCGTTATCCCTGGCACCCGGAGAACGCAAAAACATCAAGGGCAAACTGACGCTGAAAAAGTTCGGTTCGTTTGCCCTGCTGCCGGAATTCAACGGCGCCGGCAAAACGCCGCTTGCCGGTTTTCCCGGTCGCTGTGCCGTAATCGCCCCGTCTTCGCCGCAATTGGTTAATCCGGATACCGACTATTGCGTGGGCGTGAATTTTGCCGGGGCCGGATTCGCCGGCGGCAGTTTTATCTCCGGATATTTCCATGCTGCGGACTATGAACGGCTTTACGCCGCCATGGGCGTCCGGCTGCTGCGCGACTGGGATTGCACCGCTCCGGTTTTTGGCCTTGGCGATCTCGAACCGAACCGGGAAGGCCAATTCGACTTCAAGAAGGCCGATCGGGTGGTCGATGCCGCCCGGCAATGCGGCATGAGGGTCATCCCCATTCTCGGCGGGACGGAATTCACCTCCTCCGCCGGGAAATCGAACTGGCCGGCCTGGTTGCGGGGCCGCTGTCAGGACATCAAAAACCCCGAGGTTCATTCCGGAGCGGACATCTATCTGCCGCCGATGGACGTCTGGAAAAACTATGTTCATGCCGTCGTCACTCATTTCAAAGGCCGCGTCACTCATTATGAAGTCATGAATGAATCCAATCTTTATATGGCGGCCAAATACTATGTCCCCTATTTGAAAGCGGCCTATGAAACCATCAAAGCGATCGACCCGAACATTAAAGTAATCGGGATCTGTACGACCGGCGACCTGGGGGCCGGACTGTCCAACTTCCTCGACGACTGCGCGCAGGAAGGCGCAATGAAATATTGCGATATCGTTTCGTTCCATCCCTATAACGCTCCGAATCTGGGCTGGCGCGAAATGCCCGCCGATAAACTGATCGAAAAATTGCGGGACCGGATGAAACGCTACGGTTGTCCGAACAAGCCGCTCTGGAATACCGAACTCTACTATCTGACCGGCAACGGACACGGGATGGATAAGGAAGCGACGCAGCCGCAGGACCTGGCGCAACGCTTTTTGCTCGACCTGGGCGAAGGCCTGGGACAGTCCGTCAGCATTTGCGCGTCGAGCCTGTTCCGCAACGTCTGTACGCCGCATTCGTTTTCCGCGCCTCATTTCTGGAATTTCGATTATCCGGTCAATCTCCCGGTTTACAATGCGCTGGCCCGTTTCTTTCAGAACGCCAGACCGGCCGCCAAAATCCGCTGGAACTCCGCGTCGATCTGCTATGTCTATGAACGCCAGGGCAAACCCTGCGCGGCGTTCTGGCGCTACGGCAAGTCGGAAGTCCTGCTGAACGTTACGGACGCCATGCGCAAAACCTTCATTTTTCACGATCTCTATGGCAACGTCATCCAGCCGGATGCCAAGTTCGAACTTACGGACAAACCCTGCTATTTGACGGCGGCCGATCCCAATTTGAGCACCGCCGAGGCGATTGCCGTCTTGAAGGCCGTTCCGACGGAGACGCCCAGTCCCATTCTGATTCCGACGGCAAAGGCAGTCGCCATTCCCGGCGGCTGGCAATTTCTGTTGACTTTGCAGAATCGGATGCCGTCCGGAACTTTAACCGGAACGGTGAAAGTGGACGACCCGCAATTCCGCGATTCGACCATGGATGTGTTTTCGCTTCCGGCGGGACAAATCACCGCCGGCAATGTCGTCCAAGCCGCAAAGTTGAGCTCGGAACTCCCCCGCCATCTTGCCGTCCTTCTGCAGATGGAAGACGGGCAGTCATGGAAGCTTACCGTTCCGCTGGCGTCGACCACGAAGCAGAGGAATCCGATTGCGGCCGCCGGTACGGTTTTCCGTACCGATTTTGCCGCGCCGAAGGCGCTGGACGGCTGGGACGCCGGCAACAATGCGGAATTCGTCAAAGCCACGGCGAATTCGCCGGCCTGTATCAAAATCGTGTCGCCGGACGCGAATCATTCCAAAACGATCAGTCGCAAAATCAATGTCAAAAAAATCCAGGGAAAAAGAGTGGTTATCGCCTGTCGCATCAAAGGCGACAATCTGATCGAACCGGTGGCCGCCTGGCTGGGGCCGAAAGTGATGTTCAACTACCGCTGCGACGGCAATCGGGCCTATTATGACCTGCCGAAACAATTCGGCACTTTCGACTGGAAAACCAAAATGTTTTTTGTCGATGTGCCGCGACACGCCGATGACGCGCAACTCGTCATCGGGTTGCAGTCCGGGATTGGCACCATTTACCTGCAAGACCTGATTATTAAAGTCGTTTCCCCCGGCAGTGGAGAAAAAAAGTGAAAGCAAGGAAAAATACCGCGAAAAAGGCACCCGGAAAGGAAGAGTGAGAAATGGACAGAAATAAAAGCAGTGGTAAACCCTTTACATTGATAGAGTTACTTGTTGTTATAGCCATCATTGCCATTCTGGCCGGCATGCTGTTGCCGGCGCTCAATACCGCGCGGGAACGGGCCCGTCTGATTTCCTGTACCAGCAATCTGAAACAGATCGGCCTCGCAAGCGCACAGTATCTCAATTCTTTCAATGATACTCTTTGCATTGCGTATAATAAGAATGGTACTGCCACAGAAGACACGGGTAGACAATATGCCTGGTGGTCAAATGATTTCATCGGGCAATTTCTGGGAGTCGCCCCCGGGGGATTGCCGGCGAAATGTCTCGCTTGCCCCTCGTTCGAAAGACAAAAGCTGTCTTTCTCGAAGTTGGGCTATGGCTGGAATTATCAAGGTTACGATTTTAGCGGCGGAGGGCTGGGATTCAGGTTCGCCGATTTAAGAGGCGGGCATGTCAAAATAACGCGACTGAAAGGTCTTTCCTCGTTTATTGCCATCAGCGATCGGCGGCAACTTGCCGATGGCTGGCAGTATGTCGGCCTGCTTGGTCCTTACGGTAGCGATAGCACTAACTATTCGTATGCGCATCGGAGTCCCCGCCAGGTGGCGAATAGCCTGTATCTCGATGGGCATGCGGAAACGAATCCATTGTCCTGGCTGGTCAACAATCCGCAATTGTTCAATAACACTTCCCATCTGTGAGCCGCCGCCCGGTTCGACCGGGGACATTGCGGCTGGGAGGCGTTGTGATCGGCAACGTTAAAATATTGTTCACAGAATTTCGCACATTAGGAGCAGTAAAGAAATTAACTTGACCATTTGCCGGAAAAATCGTGATTTGATTTTTGGGCTGACGGCAAGGAGCATACCTTCAGGTATGGAACGAGCCGGCAGCACGAAAAGCATTCACGAGAACCGGGCAAATGGAAAGGTTATTTCTGAACGGCTCCTTAACAACAAATTACCAAAGACATGAGGATATTATGCTGAACCGAAAGCTTATCGCGTTACTCTTTTTTCTTCCTTTGTCGGGAATTGCGGCGCCGTCGCAAATTCAACCGATTCCGTTATTTTCCGGAGCCAATACCGCCTTTGCCGATGAACGGGCCAACGACCGCAAGGGCGGCTGGACGGATCAAGGCTCCAACGATCTCCGGATCATTAAACCTGGACTGATCGACGTCGGCGGAATCCCTTTTGAAATTCTGAGCGATAACCAGACCAATGGCAAATCCTGTATTGTGCTGGGCGATAAAAAGCATGATTATATGCCGAAAAGAGCGAAAATCACGCCCCCGGCCGGGCTTCAGGGAAAAGTTCTTTATCTGCTCCACAGCGGAGCATGGCTGGGCAAAAACGAGAGCATGGCCGGCAAACTCACCGTCACCTATGCGAATAATGAAAGGAAAGAATTTCATATCCGCGTCGGACGCGACATCAACGATTGGTGGGGCCACCGTTCCGCTTCCAATGCCGTTCGTTGCTGGAGTCAGTACAACAACAATAACCAGGTCTCCCTGTATGTCTCGAAGTTCGCGCTGAAAGAGCTACCCCTCGCCGCCATTGACTTTGAAAGCGATAACTCCACCTGGATGATTGTTGCGTTGAGCGTCGGCTCCGATATGACGCCGGCTCCGCTCCCGCTGGACTGGCAATTGCATAAAGATTATACAGCGGTGGAGCCGGTGGACGCAAAAGTCTTCGCCCGGCCGATTAGCGCCAAGTTACCACGCAACATCATCATGATTATTGGCGACGGCATGGGACAAGGTTCTCTGCGCCTGGCCTCTCTGGCGGGAAACGGTATGCCGGGCAAACTACTGATGGAACAACTTCCCGTCCACGGCTTGGTGCAGACTTATTCCGCCGACAGCAAGGTGACCGATTCGGCGGCGGCGGGCACTGCGCTGTCCTGCGGCTGCAAAACCAAAAACGGTATGCTCGGCATGAATCCGGACAATGTTTCGCTCCGCACCATTGCGGAAGCAGCGCGCGATGCCGGCAAATCGGTGGGAATGATTACCACCGACTATATTACCGGAGCAACGCCGGCGGCATATATGGTCCATGTTCCCAGTCGCGGAATGACGCAGGAAATCGCGGACGCGATTGCCGTCTCGAGATTTGACATTCTGGTGGGTGAAACCCATGCGCCTTTTCGTCCGAAATCGGAAAAAGACAGTTGCCGCAAAGACGAACGCAACTTGCTCCGGGAAATGCAAACCTCCGGATATGCGGTCTGCAATTCCCCCGAAGAATTTATGAAGGCGAAAGAAGGAAAGGTTATCGGCGCGGTCTCAACCTGGCTTCAGGATTTCTCGCTGCTGGGCAAAATTACGAATAACGCGTTGGAACGGCTGAATAAAAATCCGAACGGTTTTTTTGTCATGATCGAAAGCTCATATCCGGATTCCGGCGGCCACAGCAACAATCCGGATCTGAGCGTCGCCGGAGTGTTAATTTGCGACTATGCGGCGCGAGTCGCGCTGATCTTTGCCGCTCAAAACGGAGATACGCTGATTGTCGTTACCGCTGATCATGAGACCGGAGGAATTCAGGCGGCGGCAAACCAGAAAAATTCCAAACGTCCGTACGTTTATTACAATGAAACCAGTCACACCGGCGCGCTAGTGGAAGTCTTTGCTTACGGCCCCGGAGCCGACGCTTTTGCCGGAATAATTGAAAATACCGATATTCCGAAAATTTTTGCCAAATATTGGAATCTCAAAATCGGCGAACAGAGTCCAGTTCCGTAAATTTGTCAGTCAGGATCAGCGCCCCGTCGCTTCGGCTCGCTACCGGAAATGTAGCCCCCCGTTGGTCAAGGGCGGCATTACACGCAGGTATTGCGCCGATAAACCGTGGCGCGCTCGGGCTTAAAACCGAATGCTCGCCGTTCGAAAAACATGTCGCAACTTTACATATGAACCATATTTTTTGCAACAGGAAAAATTCGGATGAATATACCAACATTTCCGGATCCGAACTCCAGAAAAAACGCCATTGCCGAGAACACTTGGAAATGGGAAAAGCGCATTGCCGACCTCTACTCGCGCATGACGCTGGAAGAAAAAATCGGCCAGATGAACATGAGCTGGTTCCCCGCGTTCAAAAACGAGGAGGAATCCTACCGGCGAGTCCAGCAGGGCGAAATCGGCGCAATCATTCTCAGCGATACCCCGTGGCCGGGCAACGGCGACACGTCCGGCGTCGATGTCGACTATTATAATCGACTGCAGCAAACGGCAGTGAAGAAAAGCCGCCTCGGCATTCCGCTGCTGTTCGGGCGCGACATCATCCATGGCCATCGCACAATTGCGCCGATCCCGTTGGCCCAGGCGGCCTCGTTCGATCCGACCGTAGCCGAAGCCGCCGCCGAATTGAGCGCCCAGGAAGCCACCGCCGACGGCGTCAAATGGACGTTCGCGCCGATGCTGGACATCTGTCGCGATCCGCGCTGGGGACGGGTGATCGAACCCTTCGGCGAAGACCCCTATCTGGCCTCGCAAATGGCCGTCGCGGCGGTTCACGGGTATCAGGGCGACGATCCCGCCGCGCCGGATCGGATGCTGGCCTGCGCCAAACACTTCGCCGGCTATGGTTATGCGGAAGGCGGCCGCGATTACGATGCCGTCGAGATCTCCCGTTTCACTTTACAGAATACGGTTCTGCGGCCTTTTCTGGCGGCGGTAAAAGAGGGTAAGGCGGCATCCATTATGACCGCGTTCCACGTCAACGGCGGCGTGCCGGCTTCGGCGGACGAATATCTGCTGAAAGACACCTTGCGCGGCGTCTGGAATTTCGACGGCATGGTGGTCAGCGATTTCGGTTCGGTCGACGAGATCGAGACGCACGGCGCGGCCCCGGATGCCCGGGACGCCGCCCGGCGCGCCGTCGGCGCCGGCGTCGATATGGAAATGTGCGATCTGCTTTATCCGAAATATCTGGCGGAACTCTACCGCGAAGGAAAAATCGACGACGCGGTTCTGGAACGCGCGGTCAAAGCCGTGTTACGCGGTAAATTCCGCGCCGGTTTGTTTGAGAACCCTTATATCGACACCGAACGGCGGCATCAGGTAATGTTCACGGCGGAAAACCGCGCCACGGTACGGCGTCTGGCCGCCTCCGGCATGGTGCTGGCGCGCAACCGCAATCATTTGTTGCCGCTGGATCCGAAACGGCCGGTCAAAATCGCGCTGATGGGACCGATGGCGCATGAAAAACGTTCCCTGCTCGGGGCGTGGAACGGCAGCGGAAAAACGGCGGAAACCCTCAGTATTGCCGAAGCCTTCCGTCAATATCCATCCCAGGCTTCTCTCCTGATGACCGATTCGCAACTGGCCGACGACCAGCTCGCGTTAGTCCGCCGGGCGGATATCGTCATCTGCTGCGTCGGAGAAAGTCAGGAGCGGACCGGCGAATCTCATGCGCTCGCCAAGTTGCAATTGCCGGCCGGACAGGAGGAATTGATCGAAGCGGTCGGGGAATGGGGCAAGCCGCTGATCGTGGTCTGCTGTTCCGGGCGCCCCCTGCCGATGACGAGCGCGGAACGTTACGCCGATGCCATTCTCTACGCCTGGCACGGCGGCACGGAAACGGCGGCCGCGATTGCCGATGTGATTTTCGGCCTTCGCGAACCGACCGGGCGTTTCCCGCTGACGGTGCCGCGTCACGCCGGACAGATTCCGCTCTATTACGGACGCAAGATTCCGGGCAAAGTCACCAAACCGTTTCTGGCGGAGCGGAACTATTCGTTTTATGACGACGAGCCGTTGACGCCGCTTTATCCGTTCGGCTACGGGTTGAGCTATACGGAATTTCAATTGAGTTCGGCGCGGCTGAAATCGACCTCGATCCGGAGGGGAGAAAGCAATGAGATTGCGGTGACTTGCAGCAATATCGGCAAGCGGTCCGGAACCGTCGTGATACAATGTTATCTGCGCGATCCCCGCGCCGCCTATGCCCGTCCCGGCAAAGAGCTGATCGGGTTCCGGAAAGTGCGGTTGCAGGCAGGAGAAAATACGGTAGTAACGTTTTCCATCGACGAAGCGGCAATGGGGTATTACGACGAAAACGGACAACGCCTGCTTGACCCCGGACTTTTTCAGGTCGGCGTCGGGCTGGACAGTACAACGTCATTGTGCCTGGAATTCCAAGTGTGTTGAAGATAACAAAAGAGAATCGAAAAACCTCGAAATCACGGTCCGGATGTCTCCCCCCGACGGTCGTCTTCTTCTCCGCTGCCCGCGGGTTGAGTCTGCCGTCAAAAGGATTCATCCGCGCCGCCGATCGTTAAAAAACCTCAAGGAGTATTAAATTGCATTGGATTGACTGGTGTATCACCTTGATTCCGCTGGCCTTCATTATCGGACTGGCCATTCATTCCCGGAAATACATTCGGGGCGTCGTGGACTTTCTGGCGGCGGGCCGGGTGGCGGGCCGCTACGTGATCAGCGTCGGCGACCTGCAGTCGGGACTGGCGGTGCTTTCGCTGGTGGCGTTGTGCGAGAGCCAGTATCAGGCCGGCATGGCGTTGGGGTTCTGGGGCAATATCATGGGGCCGATCGGCGTCTTTATGGCGTTGACCGGCTATTGTCTCTACCGCTTCCGCCAAACCAAGTGTCTGTCGATGGGACAATTTCTGGAAATCCGCTACAACCGGCCGTTCCGTATTATCGCGGCGTTTATCCGGACCATGGCGGAAATGATGACCAACGCCATCGGCCCGGCGGTAACGGCAAGATTCTTTATCTACATCCTCGACTTGCCGCTGACGGTCAACCTGTGGGGCTGGCAGGTGTCGACGCTGGTGCTGGTGATGCTGATTGCCCTGTTGCTGGCAATGCTGATTATCTGGCCGGGCGGCCGGGTGGCGCTGCTGGTCACGGACGCCATTCAGGGCTTGATGTCGTACCCGATTTTCGTCATCTTTACGGTGGTGGTACTGAGCGAAATTTCGTGGTCGCTGGACGTGGCGCCGGTAATGCTCGACCGCGCTCCCGGCGAAAGTTTTCTCAATCCGAATGACATCGGCAGTCTGCGCGACTTCAATCTGTTTTCGCTGGTGGTGACGATTGTCGGCTCGATTCTGACCCGCGCCGCCTGGATCGGCAACGACACCACCAACTCCGGGCGCAACGCCCACGAACAAAAAATGGCCGGGGTGCTGGGCGCCTGGCGCAACGGCTTCTCCTGGTTGATGATGAGCCTGCTGGCACTGTTCATGATTACCGTCATGCTGTCCGGACGATATGCGGCGGAAGCGAAAGATATCCGCGCCAGTCTGGTCAACAAAGCCGTGGCCGAAACCGTGACCGATTCCAAACTCCGGACGGACATCGCGCAGGATATTGCCAAGATTCCGCCGGCTGCTCATATCATCGGCGTCGATAAACCTTATTCGCACACCCATAATCCCGACGCCGATTATTTGAACACCGTTCATCAACATTTTTCCGACACGCCGGAAGGCAACACGCGGTTTCAGCAATTCCGCACCCTGTACTATCAGATGATGTGTCCGATGGTGCTGCGCGCCAAGCTGCCGATCGGGATTATGGGGCTGTTTATTCTGCTGATGGTGATGCTGCTGCTGGCCACAGATAATTCGCGCATCTTCAATTCATCGTCCACTCTGATTCAGGACGTCATCATGCCGTTGCGCAAGAAGCCGTTCGAGCCGCAGCAGCATCTGTATTGGTTGCGCATCATGTCGGTTGCCGTCTGCCTCTTCTTTCTGACGTTCTCGCTGTTGTTCACGCAGATGGACTACATTGCCATGTTCACCTCGATCATGTGCTCGATCTGGCTGG
>Ga0070399_1001428_pt1 | contig 24829 bp, 17 predicted proteins | sample BioMet4_FD_61217 | JGI IMG/M metagenome (GOLD analysis project Ga0070399, IMG submission 61217) | Microbial communities from bioreactor (seeded with sewage sludge) at LBNL, California, USA - Biofuel metagenome 4 (version 1) | ecosystem: Engineered > Bioreactor > Anaerobic > Unclassified ... | reverse complement strand
CTGGAACGAGCTAAAGACGTGTTCGTTGGACGTCTGAATGTTGATAGTGACATTGCTTTCCTTCAGCCTCAGAATAGCACTCTTGTTCACGATGTGCTCATTCCAAAGGATAAGCTCATGGGTGGAAAGACAGGAGAGAAGGCTTTGGTGAAGATAGTGAAGTGGCCGGACCCAGAGCATAGCACCTTTATAGGAGAGGTGATCGATGTGCTTGGGATGAGCGGAGATAACGATGTGGAGATGAACACCATCCTTGCACAGTATGGATTGCCCTACAAATATCCTAAGAATGTGGAGGATGAGGCTGAAAAGATAGATGCTACCATTACGGCAAAAGACGAGGCCGAGCGCGAGGATTTCCGTAAAACGTGGACCTGCACCATTGACCCGAAGGATGCAAAGGACTTCGACGATGCTCTCTCTATCAAAAAATTGGAGAATGGACTCTATGAGGTAGGCGTGCATATCGCTGATGTTTCTCACTACGTTACTGAAGGAAGTGTCATTGACAAGGAAGCAGTGAAGCGTGCAACATCGGTGTATCTTGTGGATCGTACTATCCCAATGTTGCCCGAAAGGTTGTGCAACTTTATCTGTTCGCTCCGTCCAGAAGAGGAGAAACTGACATATAGTGTGATCTTTGACCTTGACGAGGATGCTTATATCCGGAACTATCGCATCAAGCATACCATCATTCGTTCAGATCGCCGTTATGCCTATGAGGAGGCACAACAGCTCTTGGAAGACAACGGTGTAGTGGATGGAACAGGCCAGCCTGCACCAGACCCAGGATCAACAGGTTATAAAGGCGAATATGCTTGGGAAGTTTGCACGCTGGATCGTTTGGCCAAGAAGTTGCGTGAACGCCGTTTTAAGAGTGGTTCGGTAAAGTTTGACTCTGAGGAACTTCATTTCGATGTTGATGAAAAGGGTCACCCAACAAGAGCCTACTTCAAGCGGTCGAAGGATGCCAATAAACTTATTGAGGAGTTTATGTTGCTCGCCAACCGTACCGTGGCAGAGGATGTTGGCAAGGTTAGCGGTGGCAAGAAAGCCAAGGTGTTGCCCTATCGTATCCACGAAAACCCAGATCCGCAGAAGTTGGAGAATCTTAGGGAGTTCGTAGTAAAGTTCGGTTATAGGGTCAAGACAGAGGGAACGCAAGGTGCCATAGCCCGAAGCCTAAATAAGTTGATGGATGAAACTGAAGGTAAACGTGAACAGAAGGTCATCCAGTCCGTTGCATTGCGTGCCATGATGAAGGCAAAATACAGTGTGCACAATATAGGACACTTTGGTCTTGCCTTTGATTACTATACGCATTTCACCTCTCCTATCCGTCGTTATCCAGACACAATGGTCCATCGCTTGCTTACAAGTTATCAAGAAGGTGGTCGTTCTGCCAACGAGAAACACTATGAGGAGTTGTGCGAGCACTGTTCTGACATGGAGCAAATCGCTCAGAATGCCGAGCGTGACTCAATTAAATATAAAATGGTTGAGTTTATGGGCGACAGGGTAGGCGAGGAGTTTGATGCCCACATCAGTGGAATTACGAGCTACGGTATCTATGCTGAGATTGACGATAATCATTGTGAGGGTATGGTGCCGATGCGTGACTTGGATGATGACTACTATGACTTCGACGAGCGTAATTTCTTGCTTCGTGGTCGTAGACACCACCACAAGTATCAGCTTGGCGACCCAATCCGCATCAAGGTAGCCAAGGCTAACCTTGAGAAACGGCAGCTCGACTACACTCTCGTTAGCACCAATGCTGCACCAAATGTCTCCACTGAGGGTAATGTCGCTAAGCCGAGCAAGCCTCGGAGGACCCGCAAGCCGGCATGGGGTGGAGGACGAACATCCAAAAAGAAGGAGTAGGATCTGCCCGAAACAGAAATCGGACTACATGTTTTGATAAGAAATGATTCGAGCATTCAGTTTGTCTTGAATGTTCGGACCATTTTTTATCCTTAATAGTTTCGTCTTCCTGTAGGTTTTATCTAATTTTGCATTCTCCTTTATGATTGGGCATGCAACATGTCATTGTTCTTAAATTGCAAATTGATCACCTTAATTCATCACATGGAAAATACCCGCTAACACAATCAGCGCATTCTTTACTTGGATTTGACCAAGGCCTTTGCCATTTTCTGTGTTATATTGGGACACGTCATACAGCTGACATCAGTGGAAGACCCTTACCATGACAGCTTGTTGTTTCAGTTTATTTACGCTTATCACATGCCATTGTTCATGATGGTCAGTGGGTTCTTCTTAGGAAAAAGCCTTCAACAGCCCTTCGGACAGTTCTTTCACAAACGCTTCATACAGCTGATAGTCCCCATCCTGACGTTTGGCTCCTTGTTCTTTCTCTTCCGGAATACGTTGTATTGCTATGTCACAGACGCGCGGCCTGTATCGCTGATGTCTGTTTTTACAGGTAACGACATGTGGTTCTTGCGATATTTGTTCGGCTTATTGATGATCGCATATATTAGTAAACGCATCTTCAAGAATACGCTGGTGGCTGCATTATTGCCGATGGTGTTATTGTTTTCGCTGACCAGAACGGAATTTTCAGGTTGTACCCCTATCTTTGGGCAGGCTATTGTTTTGCCGCTTACAATGAAAGCCTTATGTTAAAGGGCAAGCGGAACATGCTTATCAGTATGGCAGTGTTTGTCGTTAGCCTTTGCTTTTGGAAGGGGGACTATGATGCAAGTTTTAGATTTGTCTATTTCTCGCCCACGTTGAGGTTCGACATGGAGCATGCATTCTATGTCTTTGTCCGTCTGATGGTAGGTTTGTCGGGAAGTTTAACCTTCCTTTTTCTCTTCCGGTATTTGTCAGTTGCGATGCCTCTCAACAAATTCACAGCCTATGCTTCAGAGGTTGGCAGGCACACCTTGGGCATCTATTGTGTGCAAGTGTACTTGTTGGAGTTTGGCTTGGGGCATCTCAAACCGCAATTCGAGCAGGTGGACAACGTAGTCTTTCATGTGCTCTTTGCCGTTATCTTATTGGTTGTTTTCAATTTTATCGTGGCATGTCTTGAACGAAATAGATGGACAGCCCTATTATTCTTGGAACGTGAAAAAGCCTTCGCTAAGGTTTGAAAACACCTATCTCACCTTATTTGGGCGGCTATCGGTATGATGTAACTCATTGAGGAAAGGGATGAAAAAACTAAATCCCCATCTCTCCTTTTGGGAGATGGGGATTTGTGCTAACCTAAAAACTAATCTTAAATCTACCTTAAATCACTAACAACCTAATGAATACCTAAAAAAACTAATCTTAAACCTAAAAACTAAAAACCTATATGAAACAATCTACTAACTTTAATCCTATTGAAAATTGTCAATGTTGGAAGTGCCTTCACAGGAACCTTGTTTCCTTTTGACAATGCAAAGTTAGGGCGAAATATAAGACCCGACAACTATTTTTGCCATTTGTTGGGCAAAAATGGTGTTTTCTTGACCTATATCAACAAATTGTGTGCGAGCACAAAAATACGTCAAACGCTTTTCTTGTCCACCAAATAGAGATTAGCTCTGTTTGTTTGTGTTTATGTAAGTAGCTAATATATAAGTAAATACAACATAAGTAGCGACAAAAAAGTGTAAAGTTAACTTACAATAAGCCCGTTTTTCAGGCTTCTTCAGACTGTTCAAAACGAATTGTCGTGATATTTCTTTGAATGAGGCAAGAATTCTTTATGATTCCATCGTATTAGCCTATTCACTTCTCCAAATTTTATCTTTCACCTATATAATAAGATATACGTTTGGATGTACTATGGTATTTTCTAAGAGAGGCAATGGCAAATAAGGTCGGTTTAGGCTCAACAAAGGACAGTAAACCCACATAAAACTATTCTGAGAAGATAGATATAGAGTATATGATTATAGCCAATTATAAGAACCGTTAAAGCAGTATCGGTAGCATATGCATCGAAGATGCTACCAATATTGATGAAGTATGCAGTATATAAAGAGAATTTGTTATTATGTGATGAGAATAAAATTTCGCTGCAAAAAGTTAACTGTTACATAGTTAGAGAACTTGTATGAACAAACTCTTTCATAGCATTTGTGTTGTCATGGTTGCACAGTAAGATGATAATCTCCTGATCCAAATGTCTTCCTTTCTCCATTTGGGAAGTGGAGTTCAGCCGTAGTATTAGCTGGAATGGTTACACCCCACACAATATAACCACCCTCGCGTTTCCACGAACTCTGCACATTGCCGTATGTAGAGGCATGGGATGCCTCCACGCCGGCACAAGCTTTGACATTGAAATCGGGTGCTAGGATGATATGTTTGAAGCCTGGTTGTTCTTCACTACTTCTTATTCCACCCATATATTCGTAGCACCAGGGCAGTAAATCTCCTAACAACATCACATGGTTCCCGCTGTTCATAGAGGGATTTGCGGTATTTCCGTTCCATAGTTCCCATATCGTTGTCGCATCTTGCCCAATCATATAACCCCAACTTGGGTACTTTGTAGCCGTGGCAATGCGCCATGAAATATCTCCGCGTCCAATGGATGCGAGATATCGCATGAGCCATTGGATGCCTATTACTCCACAACTTTGCTTGTAGTCGTTGGTTTCCACAATGGTCTTGATGAGGGTTTCTTTAACTCCTTCTATTTTCTCTTCAGGTACCGCGTCCATAGCTAAAGCCATGAGATTGGCTGTAACAGTAGAATTAGAATAAGTGTTTTCATGTAGGAAAGTAGCATTGATGGCATCCCTTGTGGTCTTTGCCTCATGCTCATAGTATTCTTGATCATCTGCGAGCTGCATCATTTGGGCATATCGTGTCATCTGTTTACAGAGATAATAGTAGTAACAAGATGATATAAGTTGTCCGTCAGTGATTCGCGAGGAGTCTTTGGTGTGAATGATTTTGAGTCCTTCTGGTGGTACGCACCAGTCACCATAGCGATCATAAGTGATAAGACCGGCTTTGTAACTCTTGTTCCTAACAAAGCGTAACCATCTGTCGGTGTTACCATAAAAACGGGCGACGACACGACTATCGCCATATTGCCTATTGAGCATCTCGCAGGCAAAAGGCAGTACGGCAGGCCATGTAATATTGCTATTGTATAGTCGCCAGTAAGCCGGCATTACGTCCGAGAGAGCCCCATCGGCCCTTTGCGCATCGGCAAAGTCCTGTAGCCATTTGGCATAGAGCGGCCACACATCGAGGGTATAGCTCTCGCCCAAGCATCCAGTGGTGCGGTCACCTGTCCAGGGCATGCGCTCATCGCGTTGCGGGCAGTCCATGGGTATGCCCTTATAGTTGCTTCTAATGCCTCTATAAGCAGCGTCAACGATAAGGTTCAGCGTGTTGTTGTTTAAGAAATGAATGCTGTTTCCTTCGCTTGATAGGTTGTCTGACAACAGCAATCGCTCCACGTCATCAGCTCCTAGACTATCAACACCGGTCACTTCGGCATAACGAAATCCGAACCAAGTGAATTCCGGCGACCATGTGTTGATAGTCCCATCCGACACATAGAGTGCCGTGCCCTGTGCCGACCGCAGATTGTCAGTATAGAGTTGTGTGCCATTTTCCTTCAGCAACTCTGCATGTCTAATACGCACAGTGTCACCTTTGGCAGCTCGGATGCGAAGCTTTACAACGCCTGCAGAGTTAGTTCCGAAGTCGATGAGATATCGATTGCCTATGCGATTGATGCTCAATGGTCGGTTGGTTTCATACACGGTGATGGGTTCGGTCATACTGCCTCGCATCGTGCCCCCAGGCGCACTACACGACGTGGCAGGCACCCATGTGCTGTCGTCAAATCCTGCAGAAGTCCAATCAGGCATACTCAGGCGACTATCAAAAAGCTCTCCATCGTAGAGATTGCTATATCGTAGAGGTCCCTCGGTGCACATCTTCCAACTCCTATCGGTTGCTATGGTCTCTCGCCACCCATCCTCATACTCTAGGATGAGGTCTAGTCGTAGTCGAGGCAAGCCGTATGTTGTTCTGACGTTGGCCTCGAATTGTTGTCTCGGCGCAAAATAATAGCCTGCTGCAACCACTGCTCCGATGGCATTTTGACGACCAATCAACGAGGTCACGTCGTAACTATTGTAGGCTACGCTCTTGGTAAAGTCGGTAGGTGCCGGAGTGAGCCAGTCTCTGCCCACACGTTGTCCATTGATGTATAACGCATAATATCCGAGGCCAGACACGTGTACATAGGCTCGTCTCACTTTGTTACGTGCCCCAAATTCCTTGCGAAAATACCTACCCGTGCATCGACTCAGCTTACCATCATAGTCATTGGACTGCAACGAGTCGGTGCCTATCCACTGACCTTGCCAGTGCTCGTCACCCATTATACCAGTGCTCCAACTTGCTGATACGCTCCATTTCGAGTTTCCCTTATTGGTCCATGTACGCACTTTCCAATAATAGGTGGTGTTGGGTTCCAGGGGTTTGCCGATATAAGCCACGTGTTGTGACTGGTCTGATCTTACTTTTTGACTGTCCCATACATCACCGATGCCGTTGTCTAGCTTATCTTGTGAGGAGGCAACGAGCACGTGATAGGCTTTTTGTCGTACGTCCTTTTGGTCGGACTGTATCTGCCAGCCAAAGCGCGGCGATGGCTCATCGAGTCCTTGAGGTGCCGTTCGTCCCTCAATGGTGAGCTTTCCGAAGCCCACTTTGCTCATGCTTTCGACAGGCATTGTCAGAAGCAATGCACACACTATCAAGATATTATTCCATGTTGATTTCATTGCGTCAGTAGGTATAATGTATAGTAGCAAAGGTAGGGAAAATCACAGTTTACGACATGGGATTTTTGCTTTTTCATCTTAGACATTTAACAATCGTAATATAAATGAGTTCATAGATAGAAATTAACGTTATCTCTTAACCATTTAAATAATTGTGTTGTATTTTTAAAAAGTATCAAATGTACATTCATTCTTATTTTTTTGTCATATCTTTGCAATTGTCCTAAAAGAACCACTGATAGCACTTTACGACATGAACAAGCTAACATCATCGTTTCTCATAGCCATGGCGACATGGGTTGGAGCATCCGCACAGACTGTGATCACTAAGGATCAAGCCCGCACAATGTACACAACATATGCGCCGACGCGTGTAAGCGTGCATGACCCTTCTGTGGTCTGGGATGCTCAGAGCGCTCAATATTATATATTTGGTACTCATCGAGGCCAGGCAAAGACTACCGATCTTTATCACTGGACCATGCAGTCGCCGTCTGTGCCATGGGGCATTTCTAATGGCTCTGGTGGGGTAGACATAGTGGCAAGCACCACAGCTTTTAATACACCACAGGTGAAGCAGGTAAACAAAGGTGGTGTCATGGTGGATCTTCCGCCATTCAATGCACAATATTGGGCATCTCAAGCCAGTACCAATTATGATATCAATGGTAACCTCTGGGCACCTGACATCATCTACAATAAGGCCATGGGCAAGTGGTGTCAGTATCTGAGTGTCAACGGTGACAATTGGGCATCCAGCATTGTGATGCTCACCGCTGACAAGATTACAGGACCTTACGTTTATCAGGCACCCGTCGTCATCTCTGGATTCAATGGCACCAATACCAACAGCTATAAGTCCACAGATCTCGAAATTGCCATTGGTACACAGGCCTCATTGCCAAGTCGCTATGCCAAAGGTGGTAGTTGGGGCACCACTTGGCCCAACTGTATCGACCCATGTGTGTTCTATGATGCCAACGGCAATCTTTGGATGACCTATGGCTCGTGGTCTGGGGGTATCTTTTCGCTTCAGCTTGATGAACAAACAGGATTGCGCGACTACAATGTGAACTATCCTCTGGTAGGCGCAACCAATAATTATACTTCAGACCCTTATTATGGTAAGAAGATAGCAGGTGGCTATTATGTCTCAGGCGAGGGGTCCTATGTGCACCATGTTGGTAACTATTACTATCTCTTTGTTACCTATGGTGGACTTGATTCGAAGGGTGGTTACGAGATGAAAGTATTCCGCTCACAGAATCCTGATGGTCCTTTTGTAGCCCCTAATGGTACGAGTGCGGTTTATTCTTCCTATCAAATGAATTATGGTCTTAACGGTATCACTTTAGGCGAGAAGATCATTGGAGCTTACGATGATTGGGGATTTATGACTGTTGGTACAAAGGGCGAACTTTCTCAGGGCCATAATTCTGTCATCACAGATGCCAAAGGGCGCACACTCTTGGTGTATCATACACGTTTCAATGACGGTACAGAAGGCCATCAGGTGCGCGTTCACCAGTTGTTCTCCAATCAAGATGGGTGGTTGGTAGCTGCTCCGTTTGAGTTCACCGGAGAGACTTTGACCGATGCCGACGTGTCCACTAGCCAGCGTTTCAATGCTCAACAAGTAGCGGGAAGCTATCAGGTCATGATTCACAAACAGAAGATGGATTACGCCAATCAAGAGGTGGTGCGTCCCGTGACGATCACACTTAATGCCGATGGAAGCGTGAGTGGTACTTACACAGGCACATGGAGTCTCGTCGATGGCACGTCATACATCAATCTTACTGTGGCAGGCCTTACTTACAAGGGTGTCGTGATGGAACAGCAATTGGAACCCACCACCATCAAGGCTCTCGCCTTTAGTGGTACGAACAGTTCTGGTACTTGTATCTGGGGCTACAGGATGCAGGATCCTTATCTACTTGCTTACACATTCAATAAATATATGCCGGTTAAGGATGGTGATATCATCGATCACAGTATAGACCTCACGGGCTTTGCTCCTGATGGTGTGCAGGCAACGTGGACATCATCCAATGCGGCAGTATTGTCCCCCATCGGTGACTACAGTGCGGCCGCGATGACTGCCGACACGATGCCAACTGATCTCACGGTACGTCTCAATGCCGGTATTTACGAGTTGAGAGACACTATCAATGTTAAGGTTGTCAGGTCTCAGTCCGACTATTGGACGGGTGCTCAGGCCTATTATCCATTCGATGCCTCACCTATTGTCAATGCCTTCAACACCGATCAGACGTTCTCTCCGCTCCATAATGGTACTGCCACTTCTCCACAACTTGTGACTGATACTGAGCGTAGCGGTAAAGTGGTGCAAACTAATTTTGGTGCAGCAGGACAGGAGAGCTATTTGCAAACACTCAATCCGCTATTGGGTTCTGTGCTCAAAGATGGTTTCACCGTGTCGTTCTTTGTCAAGCTTCCCACGGCTAATTCATGGGATGACTTGTTTAGTTTCTACAATGCATCGACCAGCAGACGTCTCTATATGACAGGCAATACTTATATAGGCTATAATAATGGCACGGGGAACTGGATCGATCTGAATTATCCCACCAACATCACTACTAATAATATTCCCGTTGGGCATTGGACGCTTGTCACGTTTACGATATCGCGTACAAATGGACTGAAACTTTACATTGATGGGCTTGAACGAGCTATCTCCTATGCTAATGGTTCACAAGGGGGGACAACCATCTCTTCGGTCTCCGCCTTTAATTTCGCGGAAGTGGTGGATCATGTGCAGTCTTGTCCTACCATGTTCCTAGGCTATGGGTCTTTCTGGGGTTCTACTGATGCTTACTACGATGATCTGATGGTCTTTAATCGCCCGCTATCGGCTTCTGATATTCGTGCCCTTAGTGCTGCCGAAACTGCTGGCCACGACTTTACGGGTATTGAAACCATCAAGACAACACGTCCTTCAGTTAACGACGCAAATATCTACAATCTCAGTGGACAGCGTGTTGGAACAAGTACAGATGGTCTGCCTCGTGGCATCTATATTCGCCAAGGAAAGAAGTTTGTAGTGAAATAAGTCCTGGTGATGAAGCTACTTTTGTCCCTTATGCTTTTTATTGTCTCATGGTCTAGTGGTCATGCTCAATCATTGACTACACAAGATACGCCCCGCTACAACCTCACTGATGACGGGTCGGCCTACATGGTGGGCTTTCTCGCACCGCATCCCAATGGTCAAGCGGTAGTGGTCTTCCCCGGTGGAGGATATGCACAGACTACACTTGACAAGTATTATGTATGGGCTACGTTCTTCAACAGGATAGGTGTGTCTCTTTTTGCCGTGAAATATCGCATGCCTAATGGTGATCATACAATACCTATGACAGATGCTGCAAAGGCTCTGCAAACCGTCAATGACAGTGCTGTAGCCTGGCACATATCACCCAATGGCATAGGAATTATGGGTACGTCCGCAGGTGGTCATTTGGCATCGACCATGGCCACGCAGGCCCCATTGACCATAAGACCCCACTTCCAGATACTTCTCAGTCCTGTCATCACGATGGGTAGGGTGGGAGCACATAATGGTTCAGTGGAGCGTTTCTTGGGTAACGAAGTCACAAGTGACAAGGCGCGTAATCAGTATTCTAGCGAACTCAATGTAGATTCGCTCACCCCTCCCGCTATCATCTTTGTCAGTGCAGACGACAGGACCGTACCCCCAACCCAAAATGCATTGGCCTATTACAAAGCTATGATTGATGCTCGTCGCCCTGTCTCGCTTCATGTCTACCCCGACGGAGGTCACAATGGTACAAGTATATTCACTTTTCGTTACCATGCCGCCATTGCGTCCGAATTGTCGACTTGGCTAGAAGCCATGAGACAATGAAAGGAAAAGTTGTCTGAGATGAAAGTCGTCAATTCCTGAGGCTGCATCGGTGGGTTTTTGAAGCGTTTGTTGTGAAATCATACTAAAACCTTTATGGGTTTTTCTTATGATTTTTCTTGACACGTGATTACTATCTTTTGACGCTGCGATTAGTATCCTTTGGCACTGCGTTTACTATCCTTTCGCAGTGCGTTTAAGGCCTAAACGCGACGCGATTGCTACCCGATCGCACTGCCATTCGGCATCAATCGCAAATCAGACTCATTTCAGCCGTATTTCAGAGTCGATTGATGCATATAACGCAGGTAATTTATTTCATGATTTTCTCCGTTTTTCCACTCTGTCCTTATCCAAAATTCGAATTAAGAGAAATAATCTTGACAGTGTATCATACAACTGACCTGAATGTTAATTTGTGAACTTAGAGAAGTGGGTCACCTCTCATAATTCGTATTCATCTTCTGTTCCTTCCCTCTATCCTGATTATTTTTTTTCCAGAAGTTTGCTGGATTTATGGATAATTTTGGCATTTATGGCCAAAGAAACGTATTTTTTTGTAACCACTTATCGATTTTATTGGCTATCTTTGCATATGTAAAACCCCCATTGTCAATGAAAACAAACTATGAACTGCGCTATTCCGCAAACCCTGCGGATGCAAAAGCCTACGATACAACTCGTCTACGTCAAGACTTCCTTATAGAACGGCTTTTTGCTAAGGACGAAGTAAATATGGTCTACTCTATGTATGATCGTATGATTGTTGGCGGAGCCATGCCGCAAAATAAGCCTTTGAAGCTGGAAGCCATAGAGCCATTGAAGGCCAAATGGTTCACTGAGCGTCGCGAGATAGGTATATACAATGTAGGTGGAGGCGATGCTACGGTGATTGTTGGCGAAGACTCATTCAACCTCGGTTATAAGGAGGCACTTTATATCGGACGTGGCAATCGCGACGTGGTGTTTGAAAGTAAGGATGCCGAGCATCCGGCACTGCTCTATTTCAATAGCACACCAGCCCATTGCTGCTATACTTCCCGCAAGGTTACCAAGCAGGATGCTATCAGCGTAAAGATGGGCGATCTGGCCACCAGCAATGCACGGACCATCAACAAGATGATCGTCAATCAGGTGTTGCCTACTTGTCAGTTGCAGATGGGTATGACGGAATTGGAAGTTGGAAGTGTGTGGAATACCATGCCAGCCCACATCCATAGCCGCAGGATGGAGGCATACTTCTACTTTGAAGTGCCCGATGACCAAATGGTATGCCATTTTATGGGCGAGCCCGATGAGACAAGACATATCTGGATGCGTGGCAATCAAGCCGTCATTTCACCCGAATGGAGCATTCATAGTGCGGCTGCCACTCACAATTACGCATTTATCTGGGGAATGGCTGGCGAGAACTTGGACTATGGTGACCAAGACTTCTTCCCTATTACAGACCTGAAATAAACGTTCACATCTTTAAATCATAACAATATGGAAAGTTTAAACATTTTCTCACTTGAAGGCAAAAATGCCTGGATTACCGGTGCTTCCTATGGCATCGGCTTTAACATTGCCAAGGCATTCGTTGCTGCCGGCCTAAACCGCGTTATCTTCAACGATATCAATCAGGATCTCGTGAATCGTGGATTGGCAGCTTACAAAGAGGCTGGCATCACCAACGTGACTGGCTATGTATGCGACGTGACCAAGGAAGACGACGTGAAGGCACTTGTTGAGCGCATTCACCAGGAAGTAGGTCAGATTGATATTTTGGTAAACAATGCAGGTATCATCAAGCGTATCCCTATGCATGAGATGAAGCGCGCAGAGTTCCAGGCTGTGATCGACATTGACTTGGTAGGTCCATTTATCGTTTCTTCTGCTGTCATTCCTGAGATGATGGAGCGCCGTGAGGGTAAGATCATCAACATTTGCTCTATGATGAGTGAATTGGGTCGCGAGACAGTGTCTGCTTATGCAGCTGCTAAGGGCGGTCTGAAGATGCTCACCCGCAATATATGCTCTGAGTATGGCGAGTACAACATCCAGTGCAATGGCATTGGCCCAGGCTATATCGCTACACCACAGACAGCTCCCTTGCGCGAGATCCAACCCGATGGAAGCCGTCATCCGTTCGATAGCTTTATCTGCGCCAAGACTCCTGCTGGCCGTTGGCTCGACCCATCTGAGCTTGGTGGTCCTGCTGTATTCCTCGCATCTCACGCATCTGACGCCGTTAACGGTCATGTGCTCTACGTGGATGGTGGTATCTTGGCTTACATTGGTAAGCAGCCTAAGTAATTCGATTGATCGTGGGTCATGCCGTGAAATACGGCGTGACCGTACATGCTAAACGAAAAAATGTTGTCCGAGATGGGCAATATGAATATACAAAAAGCGGGAATCACGTTTATCGTAATTCCCGCTTTAAATATTGTGATAAATATTTACATTATTTATTTACAGCTTCCTCGAACTCTGAACCTGGGCTGAACTTCACCACAGTCTTTGCTGGAATCTGAATCTTGCTACCGTTAGAAGGATTCACACCCTGACGAGCAGGACGCTCCTTTGTGGCAAATGTGCCAAAGCCTACCAATTGAACCTTGTCTCCAGCAACCAAAGCTGCCTTAACAGCTGCCATTGTTGCATCAAGAGCCTTCTTGGAATCAACGCCGCTAAGGCCTGTTACCTCAGCAATCTTCTTAACTAATTCTGTCTTGTTCATAATTTTTATTTATTAAGTGAATATAATCGTACTAAAATAATCGAATCACTGGCAAATATAGGTTATTACTTTCATTAATCAAAAAAAATTATTGGAAAAATGATTATAAAGCTTAAAAATATTAGCAAATCATCTGTTTTATAGCCGATTAATGGACTTTTTTCGTATTTTTGCAGCATTATTAATTCGAATGAGAAGATTATATTGACATCATGTTCAAGATTCCAACTATAACTAAGAATCTGCTTATTATCAACATTCTGGCGTTTTTGACAATGTTGGTTCTTAATCAGGTTTCGGGCATTGACCTTAACAATATATTTGGGCTGCATTTTTTTATGGCCTCCAACTTTCATGTGTATCAACTTGTAACTTACATTTTTATGCACGGAGGATGGGAACATATCATCCTGAATATGTTTATGCTGTGGATGTTTGGCGCTGTCGTCGAGCAGGCATGGGGTCCTAAGAAGTTCCTTTTTTATTACATTTTTTGTGGTGTCGGCGCAGGTATCATGCAGGAGATTGCCCAGTTTTTCTGGGTATATTTCATGCTTAATGGACAGCAATCATTAAGCATTGGTGACGCCATTTCCGTGATGAGTCAATTGTCATCTCAACTTGACGGTCTTACCACTGTTGGGGCATCTGGTGCTATCTATGCGCTGTTGCTTGCATTCGGCATGATGTTTCCCGATCAGAAAATGTTTATTATCCCTATCCCGGTCCCCATCAAAGCAAAGTGGATGATCATAGGTTCCATTGCCGTTGAGTTGTTCTCAGCCATGGCCATGCCAGGCAGCAATGTGGCTCACCTCGCCCATCTTGGTGGCATGATTTTCGGTTTTTTCCTCATTCGCTATTGGCGCAACCATCCGGGAGGAAGCTATGTAGAGGCTACTGGGGCTGAATTTTTCAGTAACATGAAGTCGCGTTGGGAACGGCATTCTTCAGATCGCCATGCCAGCAAGCCCAAGTCGGAACCCAAAGAGAGTAATTCCGATTGGCAGTACAACGCTGAAAAAAAAGCCGCACAGGAGGAGATAGACCGCATTCTCGACAAGATTCGCAAAAGCGGATACGATAGCCTAAGCAAGGACGAGAAGCAGACGCTTTTCGATCAGAGCAACAAATGATCAAGAAGCTGAAGACATTCACCCTTCAAGTGGTGGCTGGCGCAAATATCGCGACGGTCATCATCATGATGTTTATTGGTTTTTCTGACAGACTAAATCCAGCAACGTTTCCTTTGTTGAGCAATGTTGGACTTGTCTTCCCTTTCTTCTTGTTTATCAACTTCGCTTTTCTTGTCTTCTGGGTTATCTTTAAGACACGGGGCGTATGGATTCCTTTGGCTGGCTTCTTGCTATGCTACATCCCGATTCGCAATTATTGTCCGCTCAACGTTGGGCATGAACCACCCCGCGATGCCATCAAGGTGTTGAGTTACAACGTATGGCTTTTTGCTGGTTGGGAGGATGGTGAGAATAACAGCAATCCAATCTTGGATTATATTGCAGAGCAAGATGCTGACATTGTATGCCTGCAGGAATCAGGCACCAATGAAGTGGGAAAACAAAAAGTGGACTCCGTTCTCAACTCCATTTATCACTATCGTGATACTGCCAACAATGGATCAGGCAATACGATTAGCATATTTAGCAAGTTTCCCATTGTCTCGAAGGAACACATCCCTTATCCTTCAAAGGGAAATTTGAGTGCCGCTTTCAAACTCATGATCAATGGCACTGAGGTCATCGTCATCAACAATCACCTGGAGACTACAGGTCTTACGGTTGAGGAGAAAGTTCAGTTCAAGGAAATGATGAAGGGTGAAACGGGTGCCGATACAACCAAAGCCACCTCTCGCATGCTACTCAAAAAGCTATCCAGGGCTACCACCATTCGGGCGGTAGAAGCAGATGCCGTGGCACGATATATCGCTTATCACCGTAGTACGCCTTTGATCGTGTGTGGCGACTTCAACGACAGCCCCATATCTTACGCCCACCGTACTATCGCTAAGGATCTCACCGACTGCTACATAGAGACAGGTATGGGCCCAGGAATCAGCTATCATAGCAACGGCTTTTACGTTCGTATCGACAACATCATGTGCTCAGAGCACTTTAAACCCTATAAGTGCCGAGTAGACAACAGCATAAAGACATCGGATCATTACCCCATATCATGTTGGTTGGAAAAACGCTCTGTAACTTCAAAAAAATGAATATTTTAGAGTCAAAACTTCTCAGAAGATGAAAAAAGATAGTATCTTTGCACGTCATATAGTGCTTATAAGAAAAATAAATAAATATTACTAACAAAATGCAAAACAAAGGAATAGTCATTGTAACGTCCGTGTTACTGACACTTGCAAGCATCTTCTATTTGTCTTTCTCGGTTGCAACGAGATACTATGACAAGCAAGCTGCTAAATTGGGAGATCCTATTGCAGCCCAGGAGTACAAGGATTCTGTGAAGTACCTCGGCATCTACACTTACCAAAAATGTTTGGAAACGCAGATTGGCCTTGGCCTTGACCTTAAGGGAGGTATGAACGTTATCCTTGAGATATCGGTACCCGATGTCGTGGAAATGTTGGCTGATCACAAGACGGACGCCGCCTTTACCAAGTCAATGAGCGATGCTCGTAAGGAGATGGAAACCACTCAAGGGGATTTTATTTCGCTCTTTATCAAGGCCTATCACAACAATGCCCCAGGCCATCGCCTTGCCGAGGTATTCGCTACTCAGCAGATGCAAGGCAAGATTTCGCCTACCAGCACTGACGGTGAGGTAGAGAAGGCCCTTCGCTCAGATGTTACAGCGGCTATTGACAACTCATTTATCGTAGTACGCACTCGTATCGACCAGTTTGGCGTGGTACAACCCAATATCCAGAAGGTACAGGGCACCGAGGGCCGTATTATGGTTGAGATGCCAGGTATCAAGGAGCCCGAGCGTATGCGTAAGCTGTTGCAGGGTAGCGCCAACTTGGAGTTCTGGGAGACTTACAACGCCTCTGAGGTTATTCCTTATCTTTCTCAGTTAGATACTCGTTTGGCCAATGGTGACCAAGACACTACTGCTGTAAATGATTCAACAAAGTCAGCTGCTAAGGCAGAAAAAGCTGCTGAGACAGCTAAGCCTAAGTTCCAGCTGAAAAATGCTGCCAAGAAGCAGGATGTGAAGACTACACCTGATGCTCAACTTGCACAAGCTAAGAAGTTGCACCCGCTGCTTGCAATGCTTCAAACTACAGGTGGAAACAGCCTGAGCGTTGTTGGTTATGCAAGCGTTCGAGATACTGCAGCCGTCAACAAGATAATCTATAGTCAGCTTGCTAAGCAGGTATTGCCTAGTGACATGAAGCTATTATGGAGCGCTAAGCCAGCCGATGGACTTTCTGTTAAGAATATCTTTGAGTTGCATGCGCTGAAGGTTACGACTCCCAACGGCCGTGCTCCGCTGGAAGGTGATGTAGTGACCGAGGCTAAGGATCAATTCAACAACCTTACTGGTCAACCTGAGGTTAGCATGACAATGAATGCTGATGGTGCACGCCGTTGGGCAGAACTTACCAAAGCAAACGTCGGTAAGGCCATCGCTATCATTCTTGACAACGTAGTCTATTCAGCTCCTCGTGTAAACGGAGAGATTTCAGGTGGTCAGTCTTCAATCTCTGGTAGCTTCACTATCGAGGATACCAAGGACCTTGCAAACACCTTGAACTCTGGTCGTATGCCTGCTCCTGCACACATCGTACAGGAGGAGATTGTCGGCCCTACACTTGGTGCACAGTCCATTCAGCAAGGCATTGTTTCATTTGTCATTGCGTTTGTTCTGTTGATTCTCTATATGATTGCCATATACAACGTTGTTCCAGGACTCGTTGCTGTAGGTGCTTTGCTCATCAACGTGTTCTTTACGCTGGGTATTCTAACTTCATTCCAGGCGGCCTTGACCATGTCGGGTATTGCCGGTATGGTGCTTACGCTAGGTACTGCGATCGATGCCAACGTGCTTATCTATGAACGTATCAAAGAGGAATTACGAGCAGGTAAGGGCATGAAACAAGCCGTTAACCTCGGATATAAGAATGCATTCTCGGCTATCTTTGACTCTAACCTCACCTCTCTTATCACTGGTGTGATCCTATATATCTTTGGTACCGGTCCTATCCGTGGCTTTGCAACGACATGGATCATAGGTCTTGTCTGCTCGTTCTTTAGTGCCGTATATCTTACTCGTCTAGTTTACGAGTACAAGATCAATAAGGACAAATGGCTTAACTTGAAATATTGGACCCCTATCTCAAGGAACATGATGCGCGATACCAACTTCAAGTTCATGTCAATGTACAAGAAAAGTTTTGGCATAACGATAGCTCTATCTCTTGTCTTTATTGCTAGCTTCTTCGTTCGTGGTCTGGCACAGAGCATTGACTTTACTGGAGGTCGCAACTATGTTATCGCTTTTGAAAAGCCGACACAGCCTGAACAGGTACGTGTTGTACTTGATAAGATTTTCCAAGGCTATACAACCAGTGCCATTTCTTTAGGAACTGATAATAAGACAATACGTATCTCTACCAACTACAAGATTGAGTCTAGTGACCCTGCCGTTGACAATGAGGTTGAAAATATTCTCTATAATGGTTTGAAGAGCGCCAACCTTGTTACACAGAAGAACGTAGAGGCCTTTAAGAATCCGGATATTCGCGAAGGTGGTTCTATCATCAGCTCAACGAAGGTTGGACCTTCTGTTGCTAAAGATGTGACCTACGGAGCCATCCTTAGTGTGGTAATCTCCTTGATTGCTATCTTCCTCTATATTCTGTTGAGATTCCGCAACGTGTCTTTCTCCTTAGGTTCAACCATTGCATTGATCTTCGACTCTTTGGCTGTTATTGGTATATTCTCTTTGCTACAAGGCCTATTGCCATTCTCGCTGGAGGTCGATCAGACATTCATTGGTGCGGTATTGACGGTTATTGGTTACTCCATTAATGATAAGGTGGTGGTATTCGACCGTATTCGTGAGAACTTACGACTACATCCCAAGCTAGACGCACAGATACTATTCAATGACTCTATCAACCAGACGTTGTCCAGAACCATCAATACATCTACAACTACGTTGATCGTGTTGCTCTGTATCTTGTTCCTTGGTGGTAAGAGTATCCAGCCTTTCGCTTTCGCTATGTCAGTCGGTGTAGTTGTCGGAACACTCAGCTCTATCTTCATCGCATCACCTATTGCTTACCTTGCTTTGGGTCGCAATATTAAGGATCGTCGCATCGAAGATCAATTGGCAACTGAGACTGCCAAGGCATAATAAGATTTTTCATTCATTTTCATAATAAGCGAGGCCGATACTCATTTGGGTGTCGGCCTCGTTTTTTTTTGATTAGGTGCTGCTTGTTAGTATTTCAAGTGTTTATTTTTCTTGAACTTACAGCACATATTTGAACATTCGGGTGTAGATCTACATCCTGACCAGTTTCTTCCTATCCAGAATCGTTACAACACGTCCAGCTGTTGTTATTATCCCTTCATCTTCTAGCTCCTTTATCGTGCGTGCCAATGAAGGGCGTTGTACCCCAAAGTATTCTGCCAATTGAGTTCTCGATCGCTTTAAAATGAAGTAATTCTTTTCGGGAGTGGTCTTCTCCAAAAGGAAGATAGATAATTTATGTCTGAGGCTTTTGAGAGAGAGCATCTGAATTTTCTGAGACAGAAAGACAGTCATATTCGAGTTCAGCGTCAAAAAGTTCATCAGGAGTTTTTCGTTATTAATCATTTCTTTTAGCCAAGCTGACTTCGATATTATTAGAAATGTACAGGGCTCCATGCAGATGACATCAACGGGAAATTTATTGTTAGTGGCATAAATAAAAGCCGGAGCCAATGGTATAACAGCTTCGAGAAGGTCAATCTCCAGGGCATTTCCTTCCGGAGTAATCATTTGAGTGCGCACAACTCCATTTACCAATAAATACATTGATTTAATGGTATCTCCTTGCCATACCACTGTTTCTCCCTTCTCGAACTTCACAATTTCCTTTATATTCCTGTCCAGAAATGCATCGTGCTCCTCTTTACTCATTCCCCTGAATAAGGGGCAAGTCATTAATTTAGTTTCATTCATGATGGGGTTGTTGTTGAATTATAAATGTATCTATACAAACTAATCGATCTAGTAGCTGGCCACTAATAATCAAGTGTTAAGTATTATTAAATCAACGCTTGTGTCACCTGGGTTACGTTTTTTAGTTGATAGCCAGGATATCTTTGCCGAACAAAAGTAAACAATTAAAGTGAATAGAAAAGACGATAGTTGTTCTTTTTATAATTCAAATAATCAGATAGAATATGGAAGAAGTTTTCATAAAGTCAATTACCTTGCAGGCATAGACGCAACGGAAAAGAATAGTTAGGAACAAATGGAATATTAATATGTTGAAGTTGTTTACTTGAAATCATCAAAGGATCATACGACGTCAACAACAGGAAAGAAAATATGATGAAAGATTTAAAGGACAGGAAAGTCGGTGACATCGTTACTGAGGATTATAGAGCAGCAGAAGTCTTTAAAGGATATGGTATTGATTACTGTTGTGGTGGAAATCAGAGTTTAGGTCAAGCAGCCAGCGACAAGAAGATTGATGTTGCTGAACTTGAGCTAAAGTTGAACAATCTGGATACTGTGGCCGCTAGTCGTCACCTAAGTTTTAGTGACTGGAAACTAGACTTTTTGAGTGATTACATTGTCAATGAATACCATAACAAGGTCTACAGAGTGCTACCAGAATTGATGAACTACCTTGAAAAGATCGTCAAGGTTCATGGTGCCAACCACCCGGAACTAAAAGAGATTTCGAAGTTGTTTTCGTTAATCAATACGGAACTTCCCATCCATCAGCATCAAGAAGAGGATGTGTTATTCCCAGCCATCAAAGAACTGGTGAACACAGATTCTTCAGAAGCAAAGCGAATCATCAGTTCGCAGTTTGCCCAGATGATGGACGAGCACGAACTCATTGGTGGCACAATGGATAAAATCAAAGTACTTAGCAAGAATTATGTTGTACCAGCCGATGGATGTAATACCTATCGTGTGACCTATAAGTTGCTCGAAGAGTTTGAGGATGACTTACATGCACACGTCCACCTGGAAAACAATATCTTATTTCCAAAAGCATTAACATTAGCAGAGTAAACATATGAAAAAGATTATCACAAACAACGTGAACTGGGTGGGTATTAATGACTGGGAGTTGAGACAATTCCATGGACAGGAATACTCCACACACAAGGGTTCGACATATAATTCTTACCTGATTCAGGAGGAAAAGAACGTATTGGTTGATACAGTCTTTGTTCCATTTGCAAAGAAGTATGTGGCAAATTTGGGAAAAGTAATAGATCTGAAGAAGATTGATTATGTGATTATGAATCATGCAGAACCAGATCATAGTGGAGCACTTCCTGAACTGATGAGCCTAATTCCAGATACCCCTATTTACTGTACTGAAAATGCGGTAAAGTCGATAAAAGGACATTATCATCAGGACTGGAATTTCGTAACAGTCAAAGCAGGAGACAGAATCTCGATAGGAAATGGCAAGGAGTTAATCTTTGTACCAGCACCAATGCTTCACTGGCCAGATAGTATGTTTACCTATCTCACAGGAGACAACATTCTTTTTAGCAACGATGCTTTTGGACAACATTACTGCTCCGATCTCCTATTCAATGATTTGGTTGATCAGTCAGAACTTCACGAAGAGGCCATAAAGTATTATGCGAACATCCTCACTCCCTTTAGCAAGTTCGTCACAAAGAAAATAGACGAAGTGGTTAAGCTTAATTTGCCGATAGATTATATCTGCACTAGCCATGGAGTAGTTTGGCGCAACGATCCATTGCAAATCGTAAAGAAGTATGCGGAATGGGCAGATAATTATCAAGAAAATCAAGTTACTTTGATATATGATACGATGTATAACGGAACTCGTACGATAGCCGAGAATATAGCAAAGGGAATTAGCCAGGTAGATCCAACCATTAATATAAAACTCTACAATGCAGCTAAAAATGATAAGAATGACCTAATTACGGAGGTGTTCAAGTCAAAAGCTATATTGGTGGGCTCACCGACCGTGAACAATGGAATTATGCATGCTACGGCGGGGCTGCTTGAAATGATTAAAGGTCTCAAATTCGTAGGAAAAAAGGCGGCTGCATTTAGTTGCTATGGCTGGAATGATAAGTCCTCAAAGGAAATAGATGCTCAGTTACGCGAAGCAGGATTTGATGTTATTCTAGACCCCATAACAAACAATTGGGAGCCGGATGGCAATAAGATTGAGGAGAGTTTTCAATACGGTAAGAAATTTGCAAGCCTTTTGTAAGATGGGGCCCATCAATATATGTGATTAGCATTGAAGAGAAACCCTGGGGCTATTGAATATCATAGAGAGTAGTTGCTAGAAACAACTCGACAAGATAAAGATGATAAATGAATTAGAATATTAACTGGTAAAGTTTAAAGAAGATGGATATTACAAAAGTATGGATGGAAGAGGGCTGCATAGCTTGTGGGGCTTGTGAATTAGCTTGCCCTGAAGTTTTCAGGATCGAGGACATTGCTTATGTAAATGAGGGGATAAACTACCCTGAATATACAGATCAGATTGTTGAGGCAGCAGAGGGATGTCCAGTTGAAGTGATAAAGTATTCTGAATAAAAGGGGAACATGGAATGAGTAAGGTTCTGCCTTACTCATTCCATTCGCTAATTATCTAAATGTTATTATGAAAGCAAGTGAAGATTTAAGAAAAGAGCATGAACTAATAATCACAACTCTTAATGTGCTAGATAAAGTAGTAGACAAAATCGAGTTGGGTGAGAAGGTTGATGCTACTGATCTAAAAGACATTGTTGTCTTTTTGAGTGAATTTGCAGATAAATGCCATCATGGTAAAGAGGAAGGCTTCTATTTTCCCGCACTTGAAAGGGCGGGAATCCCCAATGAGGGTGGACCAATTGGTGTGATGCTAAATGAACATGATCTAGGTAGAAGTTATATACGACAAATGAGGGAAAGTACTTCAAGCGATAATATTGATTTTCAGACTTTCGCAAGTGCAGCTGTGTCATACATCGATTTGATGAGCAATCATATCAATAAAGAAAACAACGTTCTATTTATGATGGGCGACATGCGCATGCCCGAAGAATCACAACTGGAACTTCTTAAAAAGTTTGAGGAACACGAGAAAAATGTGATAGGCGAGGGTAGGCATCAAGAACTCCATGCTCTACAGGAAAAGCTTGAGCAAAAGTATCTCTGAATACTTTTACGAAGCAAAGTGTGACCTTTTATGAATTAAGCCGAGGGTGTGTCAAAACAGGCACATCCTCTTTTTTTTATGCGCAAAGCCTGTATTGTTCGTTTCAAAAAGTATAGGAAATAGGTCATCCAATCGTATAATGTTGACGACGATCAAGGTGATTAAAAGATACAAGAATTTCAAGAAAACAGAAGTTTGGATAAGCCCAAAAATATTAGAATCAGGTAAAGTCCTATGGTCAAACAATAATAATAGAACCCAATGAACTATTTCGGACTCATCACTACTTTATTCCCTTGGATAGTATAGTTCATCTCATAGGATGAACAAATGATCTTGACAGCAAGTTCAAGATTGTTCAGAGGAAGAGTCCCAGTGAATCCACCCTGATTCAAAGCAGAATTAGGCAAATTAAATTTGACGCCATAAACATCTTTCAACTCTTCAATGACGTCCTCTAGGGCTTTGTCTTGAAAGACCATTTCGTTTCTTTTCCAGGCGGTGGCATCACGAAGTTCGTTCTTCTGAGTGATCGAAATATGTCCAGTGGCATAGTCCAAAACAGCATAGTCGCCAGCAGTCATAGTAACAGTTTCTTTGCTGACTAGGGAAGTAAATTGGACATGGCCCTCGTCAAGGCATAATTCAGCACTTGTATGTTTGTTGCGTGCCAATAAATTGAATTTCGTTCCCAGTACTTTTACTTCAAGGTTCTTAGCGTCAATAAAGAAAGGACAGTCCTTATTCTTGGCAACATCGAAATAAGCTTCGCCGTTGAGTTCAACTCGCCGTTGATCTTTGCTGTAGAGTTTGGGGGTATAAACAAGTCGTGTATCATAGTTGAGGCTGACCTGAGTTCCATCTGGCAATGTGATGGAAGCACGTTCCCCTTTTCTAGTCGAAAAGGTAATGGTATCTGCAGCCAATTGCTTGTTCTCTTGATATAAGTAGAGGGTAGAGATAAGCAGCAAGGGCAACATAACTGCGGCTGCTATCCGAAGGACGTGTGTAAATATAGGTTTGAAGACAGAAGGTCTTGCCTCAGAAGTTTCTTCGTCAATCCTGGATTTGATGCGGCTCAATGTTTCTTCGTCAACATTGTCTTCGTTGTAGGATTCCTTATTCCAAACGGTTTCCAGAATATCCTCCAAGGCACTATCGTCCATCGCTGAAATTTGGTCTCCCCAAGTCTTCAGCTCACTGATAGTGAGATGGTCTGTTCTGTATTTAAGATCCAAATCTTCCATTTCCGTTTGTTTCTGGAGTTATGTTTATTGTATAGACGATGAGTTTTTATAAAAGTACCGAAAGTAGATTGTTAATTTATTAAAAGTAATGCCAAGAAGATGCGTGGAAACTGTATATACTAAAACAACAATGATTCGACTTGATGAATTTTGACGATAATACCTGCAAATAACTGATAATAAGCAAAGAAAGTGCAAAAACCAAATCATAAATAGATTTAAACGAATCATAGTTTATTGGGGATATGTGGGAACATTTACGGGAAAGGTATTACCTTTGTGACTGAAATAAAAAACATAGGGACATGAAGATTACCATCATCACAAAGGAATGCAAGACCAAAGACAAAGACGCTCCTGCAAAAGCCAATCTTTGTTTTCGACTCCGAGATAAGGATGTTGACCTCAAAGTCCGTTCCGACATTGAGGTTATGCTTGACTATTGGGACAATGATGCACTTTCCTATCGAAGGACAAAGAAATTACCATCTGACGAGCAGAAGAAAGTCAAGGTTTTGGTGCAGACCATTACAACGGCTCTTAGCGAGCAGTATAACTCTGCGACTGCTGATGTTGCATGGATGAAGAATGTGATTGATGAATGTGTCAATCCAACTTCAAAGTCAACAGAGACATTGACTACAGTTGTTTCGAGAATGGAACAATACATTGCGGAACGCCCCATGAGTCCGAAATCAGCACTCGTTTATAAACTATTGCTGTCCGATAAAACTGGGAAAATCCTATTTTCCGTCTGTAACTTGCTGTAAATAAGTCTTGCTCTTTTGATTTTCACAATTAGGCCCCCTCATCTCTGGGAAAAGGCTT
>Ga0070399_1001422_pt1 | contig 24930 bp, 17 predicted proteins | sample BioMet4_FD_61217 | JGI IMG/M metagenome (GOLD analysis project Ga0070399, IMG submission 61217) | Microbial communities from bioreactor (seeded with sewage sludge) at LBNL, California, USA - Biofuel metagenome 4 (version 1) | ecosystem: Engineered > Bioreactor > Anaerobic > Unclassified ... | reverse complement strand
CGGTATTCCCGGTCGACATAGAAAAACTCTGCCAGCTTGATCCGCTGCTCTCCGTTTTCCATGACGGAAAAAGTCGTCGCGCAGCGCTCGCCTGCATCCAGAAGGCGCAGGATATTTTGAATCTGCATATACTCCGTACAGGCGGCCCGGTCCGCGGGCACGATGTACCCGCCGTTGTATTCCCGCATGACCGATTCAAAAGAATCGCCGCTCGCGATCCTCCTCCCGCCCAGCAGGCCGTTGGGGGAGAAGAAGTAAATGATTCGCCCGTTCGCGGCGTCGAAGCAGCAGATATTGTCGTAATGCGTCATCGCCAGCTTATCCATCACGGTGCCGATGATCTTCTCACGGTTGATGTCGCTGACGGCGGAAAAGGCGATGACCTCCCCGTTGCCGGGGCGCTTGGTCAGGTTGATGGTGTTGCGGACCCAGGCCATGTTGCCGTCCGGTGTGCGGTAAGGATATTCCAGAGAGCGGCTCCTCTCGCCTCTGTCATATGCCGTCAGCAGGTCCTCCCGCGAATAAAACGCCGCGCACTTCTCCCGGTCCGTTTTACCGGGCACGGCGGAGAGCAGCGCCTCAACATAGTCGTCGTAGACGGTCAGGCCCTTTGCCTCGGCCAGCGGGTTTTTGCCCTCTACCGATTCGATTCGGTTTCGCGTCAAATTGATGCGCCGGGCGGCGATATAGGTGCCGGACACGGAGTTCAGAAAGGTCTGCGCCGCGTCGTACTGCTCCTTGAGCCGCTCCTCCTGCTTTTTGAGGTCGGTGATGTCGGTATAGACGGCATAGAGATACTGCGTTTCGCCCAGCGTGAATTTATTATAGTTGACGCTGACCCAGATGTAGGTTTTTGCTTTGGTGATGATCCGATAGACCAGACGGAACGGCTTGGCGTCGTCCAGATGCCGTCCCAGGTTTTCCATGACCTGGGCACGGTCGTCCGGGTGGACGCCGCCGTAGGCATTGTCCCGAAACAAGTCGTCCTGCTGCGTATAGCCGCCCATACGGCAGAATTCGTCGGAATAGGACTCCGGGAGAATCGTCCGGTCGTCCCGGATGCGGAACAGAGCGGAGCTGGACGGCAGACCGGCAATGGTATCCACCATCGTCCGCTCCATGCGCGCCCGGCGCTGCGTTTCCAGTTCCGCTTCCAGCGCGATTTCTTTGGTGATGTCGCGATAGGTCCCGTAAAACACCTTGCCATCCGGCCGCCGCTCGCGGAGCACCACATCCACGGTGACCCAGATATAATCGCCGGCGGCCGTGATCAGCCGAAAGCGCGGAATGCTGAAGCGCTCCAGCGCGAATCCCTTTCGGTAAGCCTCCCGCACCGCGGGCAGATCCTCCGGGTGTACGCCGCTGAAGGCGTCGGCAAAATAGGCCGCGTCGCTGCCCGCGGGATCGGCGAGCTCCGCGGGCGACTGTGCGCCGTCCTGAAAGCCCAGCAGCAGAGGCATCTGCTTGTTGGAATATTCAATGAAAAGATGCTCCGGGTCAGGCATGAGCAGGACACACACGCCGTCGGAGATGTAGTCCAGAATATCCTGTGTCCGCTTTGCGTCCTTTTGGGCGCGCTCAACCTCTTTTTGCTGCTCCAGATAGGTGAGCGTCACGTCGGAATCGATGATGAGAACGCTGTCCTTCCACGCATTGAGGTAGTAGTGCTGCAGTTTGCGGTAGACGCTGCCGCGGCTTTTGGAGCAGCCGTGGATCACCAGCTCGTAAAAGCCGTTGCGGTCCAGTTCCGCGCGGATGCGGGCAGGTTCGGTGCCCTCGAGATACTTCTGCCGGTCCTCCGGCGCCACCCAGTCCGCCGCGCCGTTGCGGCGCAGTTCTTCGAAAGAACAGCGTGCGCCGGTATCGGGAAAGCTGCGGCGATATTCGTGAAGAAGATCCGCGCCCAGCTGGACGGATTCCACCGTGCCGCTGTCCAGATGCAGCAGCGCGATGAGGTCGTATTCCTTATCCGTGATGATGCTGAAGATCTCGTTTTGCTGGGTTTCCCGCGAGATGTCCAGCGAATAGATCACGCCTTCAATGTCGCCCGTCCCCGGATTCCCCAGCATGCTGATGTAGGTGCGCACCCAGAATTGCTTCCCCGACTCATCCTTACGGCGGTAATCCACATGCAGATTTCTGTTGCCGGAATTGAATTCGCCGATCAGCTTTGTCCGGTCGAATACTGCAAAAAAGGCGGACTGGTCCTCTCCCTCCGGGATCAGGTCCCGACAATGCGTAAAGAGGCCGTCCACCGTATCCGCGCGAAGTGTATTAACGATAAAAGAGGAGATACCGTGCCCCTCGAAGCAGCGGTTTTGGGACAGATTGAGCTGGAAGGTGCACAGTGCTTCCGGATTTGCGGTCAAAATGGACTGGATCGCCTGATGAAAGTTGAGCTGTTCCTGCTTTTCCGCCGTAATATCCAGACCGCTGCCGTAAGCCCGCACCGGCTTGCCGGTTTTATCCTTCACAACGATATAGGAGATACGGTCGCACTCCGGCTTGGATTCGGGCGAGAGCCGGAACCAGATGTCCGCAGTCGCAAATTCCTTGCCCGCGCGAACCTCTTCGTACAGCTGAAGAAACCGTTCGCGGTCATCGTCGGTCAGCCCCATGGGCAGCATGCATTCCGGTACATTCTCCAGGGTGCTGTCCGTCAGACCGTAACGCTCCCTGGCGGAGCCGTCGGCTCTCCCCTCCGGGATGATCAGGCGGCTTGTTCCGATGTCGTATTCCCAGACGGCAAGACGCGCGCTTTTGACGGCGAGCTCATATCTGCTGCGGCTTTCCTCCATGTTGCTTTCGGCCCGCACCAGTTCGTCGATATCCGTATAGGAATTGTACCAGATCAGCCTGCCGCCGCTGCGCTCCGCCACAACCGCACGGAGATTGAACCAGCGGTAGCTTCCGTCTCCCTGCAAAATACGGATGTTGCAGTGCATGGGGCGGTTTTCCTCAAGCGCGCTGACAAGCTCGCTGTTCAGCTTTTCGCGGTCCTCCTCGTAAACGGCGAGGGACGGATCCTCCCGTATTTCCGGGCTGCGGTCCTCCCGGCGGACATGCATCATCTTGTAGTATCCGTCGTTCAGGTAGATCGTTGTGTATTTTCCGTTTTCATAGGAAAAAATGCCGATCCCGTTGGGAATTTTATCGACAAATTCCTTATTCAGAATAGCTTGAGGCGCAGCTGCCGGCGATCCTTCTGTTTTCATATGCGTTTTCCTCCCGCGCCGGTCCCTTTTCCGTCGCCCAACCGACCGCTTCTGCCAAGCAGACAAAGGATTGTCCATATATCCTCAAAGGTCAGATTCGGTTCGCGGCCCACAGCAAGAGCCAGCTGCACGGTCAGATAGGCCGCTTTTCTGGGATCAAGCGCCGCCTCCAGGTTTTCCCGCGCAGTTTCTGCGCGAATCAGTTTCTCCGCGCGCGCGTACATCAGATTCAAATTGTCCTTTTCCGCCTGTACATACCGCTGCGCCCCTTCCGGGGAACACAGCAGCGACAGCCGGTACTTCCGTTCAAAGGAGCTGATGCACGTAAAGAGAAGGCGAATATTCTCGTACGCCGTGTGATCGGCCGATACATGTTCGTCGATGTAGTCCACCATGTTTGTCCAGTCGTCACCCATTACGGCGATCACCAGATCGTCCTTTGTCGGAAACTCCCGATAAAAGGTTCCGGTGGAAAGATCGCACTCCTCTACAATGTCGCGGATGCCGAAGGTCGCAGAGTTTCCGACCTGCAAGTACTTTCTGGCGCAGGCAAGGATTTTTTCTCGTGTGGCGGGTTCCTTTTCCGGCATATCATTCACCTCGCGGAACATTGTTCATCCTGATTTATTTTATCACTACATTTTTACTGATGCAACTTAATTTGCGCTTATTTCAACCGTTTCACGCTCTTTTTGCGTTTTTATGACGCGCATTCGCTGCCGTTATACACTAAAATCTTCCGAATGGATGTCGTTGCACGAATAGATACGCAGGGCGCAGACGGTTTTCATCCCCCCAAAAACAGCAGCCGGCAGGTCCCGATAAAGGGGCAGCGGTCCCGGCGGATGCGCCGGGACCGCCTGCAGCAATCCGGCGGGTTCACGTTTCAGCATTTTTCTTTTCCCCGTCCGTTTTGGATCGCGTCGGACAGCGCGCGGCAAAGGCGTTCCGGGTCAACGGGTTTTGCCAGATATCCGTCCATTCCTGTTTCCAGCGCGTGGCGCGTATCCTCCTGAAAAGCATCGGCCGTCATGGCGAGAATGGGGATCGACTTCGCGTCGGCACGGGGCAGTGCGCGGATGTTTCTGGCAGCACCGTAGCCGTCCAGAACAGGCATGCGGATGTCCATCAGGATCACGTCGTAGTAGTTTGGCGCGGATGATGAAAACAGGTGCACTCCCATCTTTCCATTGACGGCCCAATCCACATCGATCTTCTTTTCCCTGAGCAGAATCCTGACGATCTCCGCGTTCAGGCTGTTATCCTCGCACAGCAGGACGCGTCTGCCGTCAAGGGATGCCTCCGCCGCGATTTTCCTGCGGGCCTGCACGCTGTCGGCCACATTCACCGGCAGATCCACCGCAAAGCACGTCCCCCGGCCCACCTCGCTTTCCACGTGGATCGTGCCGCCCATCAAATCGACGATCCGCCTGACGATGGAAAGGCCGAGGCCGGTACCGGACACATCTCCCGCCTCCGCGCGGTGTTCCTGCGCGAACGGCTCGAATACCTGCGGCAAAAATGCCGGGCTGATGCCGATCCCGGTGTCCTGCACGATGATTCGCCTGGTGCAGCCGTTTTCCGCTTCGGGATCCAAGCGCTTGACCGAAATTCGCACAGTCCCGCCCGACGGCGTATATTTGATGGCATTGGACAGCAGATTCAAAAGGACCTTCTGCAGTTTCAGGCGATCCACCCAGAGCGTTTCGTTCAGATCGTCGGGTTTTTCTTCGATCAGCGTGATCCCCTTTGCCTCTGCGGCCGGGCGAAGAGAAGCCAGCAGTGAATCCCAGATCTCCCGGCCGTCCACCGCCGCCGGTTCCAGCGACAGCTTGCCGCTCTCGATCCGGCTCAGCTCCAGCGTGTCGTTGACGAGGTCAAGCAAAAAACCGCCGGACAGCTTCACCTTTTCCAGATAGCCCTGCTTGACCGCTTCGTCCTTCTCACGCAGCGCCAGATCGGTAAAGCCCAGTACGGCATTGAGCGGCGTGCGCATATCGTGGCTCATGCTGGAAAGAAACGAGGACTTGGCCTCATTGGCCCGATCTGCTTCCAACTTCGCCGCTTTCATCCGGAAAAGCTGCTTTTGATCGCGCTCATAGGCGGCGGTGACATCCGTTCGTACGACGAGAATGATCCGTTCCTCCCGGTCCAGCCAGCTGTAATCCATCTGTTTGCAGAACACCCTGTCGTTTTCCGTGCGGTGATACGTCGAGCTCCAGCGCCCTGACGCCGCAAGACCGTCCAGGATCCGTTCCAGCGACACCGAGAGATCGAACTGCTCCCGTTCCATATCGGCCACAAAGCGATCCCGGACATAGCTGCAGCAGGCCGCGTAATCTGTTTTGGTCCGCAGCTCCGGATACGGGATCTTATCTGATTTCTGAAGAAATTCGAACTGGCGGCTGTTGGCCAGGATCAGGCCCACATAGTCGAACTCCGTCGCGGCGAGGCGGTTCATGATCTCCTCGTTCCGCACCTTGTCCGTGATATCGTACGTATAGGAAAAGCACTCCACGTCGCCGGTGATGGGGGAGGCGAAGGTCCGCATTTCCACGCTCATCCACAGCGGCAGATCGCCTTTTTGCGGGCGGCGGTACTGCGCGCGGCTGGTCAGATGCCCCTCCTGATATCGCTGCAGCAGATGTTCCCGGTCCACGGCTTCCATCAGCGCGGGGTGATCCTCCTCGGAACACGGCATATGGAAAAGCGCCTGGGCCGCTTCATCAAAGGTAACGTCGGCGTGCGTGTCAAAGTAGTTCCCGCCGGGTGTTTTGTCAGACTGGAGCGTGTATTCCAGCACCCGGTTCTGCGTCAGATTGTAATGGCCTTTGGAGATCAGATTGAAATCCCGGTTGTCGCGCAGGTAGCTCTGCTCGCGGGCATACCGCTCGGCCGCCTTCTTCTCGGCGGTGATGTTGAAGCTCACAGCATAAGCGCGGCGGGCGCACCCGTCTTCATCCGGTTCCACCGTATAGCTCACCCGTTCGCAGCGCGGTTCAAGACCGGGTCTTTGCCTGTACCAGATCTCGCAGGAGGCATTTTCTCCCGCTTCCACCCGGCGGTACATCTCGTACAGCGCGGGCAGGCTCTTTTCATCTACCAGCTCCGTGAAGGCCTCCGGTATGTTGGGGATCACATGCGGCAGGCCAAAACGTCGGCACTCTTCGTCGGTCGGCTCATTGTTGGCCATGTGGATGGTATGCCGGGGGATATCATATTCCCATACCACCAGTTTGGCCGAAACCACCGCCTCCCGCAGCGTTTTTTCCGTTTCCTTCAGCGCACCGATGTCGGTGTAGGTCAGGTAGGCGGTTTCCGTGTCGCCCGACCGTCCGGTAAGGCGGCCTTCAATATGTGCCCAGTAAGAAAAAGAGCTGCGGGTGCAGCGCAGGCGGCAGACCATATCCAGCGCCGCTCCCCTGCAAAGGAAGCTCTGCACCGCGTTCCGGCAGGCATCCCGGTCGGCTGCGTGGATATAGGAAAGTATCTGCTCCAGAGAGGAAATGGCATAGGAACCGCCCTGTATCCCCAGCTTTGCGGCCAGATGGCGGTTGATCGCCAGATGCGTGAGCTGATGCTCCACGACGGTGCAGACGCTGACGCCTGTAGGAATACTGTCGAGAACATCCATAAGATGCGCGTGATCCTGCAGCTGCACGAAATCATCGTCCTGTTTGTCGTTCATTGCAAACCCTCCGTGACGCATATGTACCGCCCGCGGCCAAGGCATCGCTGCAGGCGGGCGCCTTCTTCACAACCTCTTCGGCTCCGCTCCCGTGTGATCCATCCGTTCTTTGCAGGAACGGAAATCCGGGAAAAACATTGCTTTTTGAAAGGCAGTCCCTGTGATATCCGGATTCTGCTGCTCTGCGGCAATGCGGTTCATGCCCGGAATGACGTTGAGCGGCGCGCGTCAACAGCCGGGCGCAGGGTGCGTTTCTCCTGTTGGCTGCCCTTTTTCCGTGCCCAGCGCATGGCAAAGCGCCTCATAAAGCAGCGGGGGGTCGATCGGCTTGGCAATGTGTCCGTTCATCCCCGCCTCCAGACATCTTCTGATGTCGTCGGAGAAGGCGTCTGCCGTCATGGCCAGTATCGGCACCGTCCGGGCGTCGGGACGCGTCATGGCGCGAATGGTCTGTGCGGCGCCGATGCCGTCTAATACGGGCATGCGCAGATCCATTAAAATGCAGTCAAAGTAATGAAGCGGCGACTGGGAAAAAAGGGTGGCTCCCTTTTGTCCGTCTTCCGCGATCTCCACCAGCATGCCCTTTTCCGTCAGCAGCGCCCTGGCGATCTCCTGATTCAGCGGATGATCCTCACACAGAAGGACGTGTTTGCCCAAAAGGCAGCTGTACTCGTCGGCGGGGGGCTCTTCCTTTTTGATGACGGCCGCGTATCTGACGCACGGCGATACCAGCGCCACCGTGAATTCTGTTCCCTTGCCCTTTTCGCTTTTGACGCAGATCGTGCCGCCCATGGCCTCCACCGTGCGCTTGACGATGGCAAGGCCCAGGCCGCTGCCGCGCATCTCGGAGTTGTCGTCCCGACTCTCCTGCACAAACGGCTCGAACAGGTGCTTCTGGAATTCCCTGCTCATGCCGATACCGTTGTCGCGCACCGTCACGGTAAACCGGATCCGTTCATTCGGCAAAAGCAGTTCCCGTATCTCCACGGTGATGGTGCCGCCCTCTGGTGTGTACTTGACCGCGTTGGACAGCAGGTTGAAGTAGATGCGGTTGAGCCGCGTGATATCCACCAGCGGGGTATACCCCGGCAGAGGATTCGTGTCCAGAATGAAATTCTGCTGCTTTTCCCGGCAGAGCGGGCGCACCACCGCGTCCAGATATGTGCAGAAGTCCTCATAGGGGTACGGTTCCGGGTGCAGCTCGATCGTCTGATTCTCCATCTTCGACATATCCAGGATATCGTTCACCAGACTCAGAAGGAATTTGGAGGAGGTGTCGATCTTCCCGAGGTTATCGCGGGCGGCCGGCGGCAGATCCATTTTCTCGGTCAGATAGGTCATGCCGATGATCCCGTTGAGCGGTGTGCGCATATCGTGGCTCATGCGGGATAAAAAATCGGATTTGGCCGCATTGGCCGTATCCGCCTTGCTGCGCAGCTGCTTTTCCAGCTTCAGCTGGCGTGTGACAGTGGCCTGCAGATCAATCTGTTCCGTCACATCGTGAAACGCGGCATAGAAAACACGTCCGCCGTCCGCGGCGACGCCGGTGCGCACCCGCTCAAGCATCCAGTAGCAGTGACCGCCGTTTCCGTACATCCGGAACGGTCTGAGCGAAAAGGAATTCTTGTCCCGGTTGCTGGAAAACATTCTGCTCACATAGGTCCTGTCGTTGGGATGGATGAGGGACATGGCGTCGGCAAAAAGCGGTTCAAAGGGCGTTCCCTTCGCATCCTCCGCACGCTGCGGATTGCCCGAGGACTCATAACCGAGCATCTGAAACACATAGGAATTGAAATAATCCACGGAAAGATGACCGCTCTCGTCCATCCGGAGAACAGAGATGCCGCCCATGATCGAGTCCATGATCAGGCAGTCGCGCTCCGCTTCACGTTTGACGCGCCTGAGCTCCTCCTGTTGGTGCAGCACCGCCTCCGTTTCGTCCGATTCAATGACGAGAACCGTGTCCGGGTCGCTGTCAAGCCGGTAGTGGAGGAACTTGCGATACATGACGCTGTGTCTTTTTTCGGCAAAGGACTCCTTTAACGTGAATTCGTACGAGCCGCCGCCCTTTTTGAGCGCGGCGCGTATGTAATCCGGCGAAAGACGGGATTCATAGTCCTTCCTCGTTTCCTCGTCCATATGGCGGGCGGATTCCCTGCAAAAATCCTGAAACCTGCACTCGGCGCCGCGCTCCGGCAGGAGGGCGCGGTATTCCTCCGGGATGGAGTCGCCCAGAAACACCGCCTCGAACAGCCCGCTGTCGAGATGAATCAGCGCAACAAGGTCGAAACTGCGGTCGGTAATGATGCGGAAGATCTCATTTTGCAGCACCGTCCTGGACTGATCCAGGGAGTAAGCAACACCTTCGACTTCGCCCGTATCCGGATTCTGGACCATCTGCAGACGGGTGGTCACAAAGTGCAGCTTTCCGTCGGACCCGGCATAGCGATAGTCATGCTGGACATGGCGGGTCCCCAGGCGGAAAGCGTCCAAAAGCGCCGGCGTATCAAAATGCTGAAAATCGGCGCGCTCCTGCTCGTTCGGTATCTGGGCGGACATACGCCGCATCAGCCTTCCCCAGCACTCCTGATGCTCCGAAAAACCGAAAAAGTTCTTTTCCTCGGGATCCGTGCTGCAGGTGTCCTTCGACAGGTTTACGCGCAGCACGCCTACCGAGCCCGGCACAGAGGCCGTCATCTCATGCAGAGATTGCTCGTATTGTGTCTGTTCCCGTTTGCGCGCTTCGTCCCGGCTCATCGCGTTGGAGATCGCGTAGCCCATTGTCAGAATCGGAGCGGAGGAGTTGCCGATCATGGAGGCGTCGGGATTATCCACGCCGAGAAAGCCGGAAAACCGTTCCTCTGAGAAGAGCGGCGCCTCCATATAGCTGTGAATTCCCTGACGGATCATGATCTGATACTCATCGGGGTAGGCGCCGCGGATATGTTCAATGTCAGGCTCCACCACCGCTTCCTTGCGAAGAAACGCCGGGCTCCAACGGTCGATATAGTGGATGTCCACCTCCTGCAAAACGCGGATCTGAGGTGTGATACCGGAAGCGCACCATTCGTAGGTGTTGTTGACCCGCTGTCCGTCCCGGGTTATTTGGAACAGATAGGCGCGGTCCGCCTGATAGTATGTTCCGATGTTCGCAAGGACGCGGTCGATGCGTTCGTTCAGTCTGTCGTTGCTGTTGAGGGTCCGCACGCAGTCGGTGAGCATCCTCTGTTCGGCCAGCGCATTCCGAAGCTCTTGCTGCCGACTCTCCCGTTCGGAAATATCCACCGCGATTTCAATGCGGGCCCTGCGCCCCTCAAAGCAGATCTGGCGATCCTGCAATTGATAGCAGGCTCCCAGTTTTTCGTTGTAGTGATCCCAGCGACAAACCCCGCTGTTTTCGGTCAGGCAGTCGTTTTTGCAGAACGGACAGACGGACGGAAGTCCCTGAAGCACCTCAAAGCACTTCTTCCCGCGGTAGTCCGTGCCGCAGCCGATCACCTCCCGTCCCAGCCGGTTGACAAAGAGCAGTTCGTAAGTATCCATATCGGAAATATAGATCACCTGATCAATCTCGTCCAGAATCGACGGGTCGTATTGATTCATCTTCATCTTTACCGCTTTTCGCCATCCTTTTCTCAAATTATTCTCTGCGGCGCAGCCCGCCGGCCATATCCGAAATCAGATCAGGGCAGCCGTATTGAAATCACTCTCAATTTTCAGGTATGTCTTCTTCAGATCCAGAACAAAAACGGCCGGTTCGCCCGGCAGTACAAAGTCAAGCGAAAGCAGCTTCCCGTCCGTGAGCGAACCGTCGGCGCGGATTCTTTGCCCGCTGTCCGGGATCAGCGCTTCGGCACTGTCGGCCGTCAGGGCGATCAGGAGATCCCCCATGCGCAGCACGACGCAGACCGTTTCATCCGCGCCCGTGCCGCAGCCGCAGATGGCCTGCAGGGAAAACACGGCGGCGGCACGGCCCTTGTAGATAAAGATGCCCCGCATATAGGCCGGCTGCCGCGGCAGCGCCGTGACGTCCGGCAGGGAGAGGATCTCCTCCACATTTTCCGCCGGGACCGCATAGCGCGCCTGTTGCTGACGCAGGATGAGCAAAAGAGTTTCCGTACTTTTAGTCCCCATTTTCTGCGATGTCCTTTCCGCATGTCCGGATCAGCCAGTCGGCGTTGAGCATGACGCCGAGCTTTCCCGTTTCTGTGACCGTGCAGCCCACCGTACCGGTCCGGGTGCGATAATTGCGTCCGATCAGGGCGGGCAGCGGCTTCTCGACGGCCGTCTGCTGCCCCGTCACCGGCCCGGTCAGAAGCGCTGCGCTGCCCCGTGCGTCTTTAATGATGACAAGACGCCGGCCGGCCTCGCCCGGCTGCACTCCATAGCGTTCAAACAGATCCAGGACCGGCAGCATTTCTTCCGCCTGGAGCCATTGACGCCCGCCCACCGTCTGCAGATGTTCCCGCGCTTCATCCATGCTGAGAATACGCACCACACAGCGGATCGGAAGCAGGCAGATATAAGGCCCGACCGCAAACCTGATACACTCGGAGGAAGTCACGGAAACCGGGACCTCCATCCGGATAGAGGTCCCTTCGCCGGGCGTGCTGTGAACGGTCACGCTCCCGCCGAGGCTGCTCACCACATTCTGCGCCACATCCATGCCCACACCGCGTCCGGAGTACTGGTTGGTCTGTTCGTTGGTGGAAAGTCCCGGCAGAAAGGCAAGATTCAGGATTTCCGAAACGCTGTATTCGCTCTCGCCTTTGGTCAGAAGTCCCCGCTCGGCGGCCTTGCGCAGGATTTTCTGCGGGTCCATGCCGCCGCCGTCGTCCGTCACCGTGACGGAGAGATGATCGGTCAGATTCTCAAATTTCAGGGTGATACTGCCGCAGGCGTCTTTTCCCGCCGCGGCGCGCACCGCCGAAGGCTCAATCCCGTGATCCGCGGCGTTTCGCAGCAGGTGGATCAGCGGGCTGCCGAGCGTATCGAGCAGATTCCGGTCGATCTGCAGCTCCGCGCCGACCACCGTCAGGCGAATCTGTTTGTGCTCTCGTGCGGCGATATCCCGCACCAGGCGCTGATACTGCGGCACCACCGAAGAAACCGGCATCATGGAAACCGCCGCCACCAGCTTTTCCAGTTCATGGAACAACCGTTTCATTGTCTGAAAGTCGGTTTCCAGCGCGCCGTCCTGAATATACTTTTTGATGGACGCGCCCAGGATCGTATTGGCTGTGATCAGTTCGCCGGTGACGTTCTGCAGCTGCATCACATTGGACCAGGAAACCATGCTGAACTTGTTCTGACGGGTCTGCAGCGCGTCTTTATCCGCGGAAGCCTCCTCCGCATCGGCGCTCAGCTCGGCTTCTTCGCGCACGCTGCCAAGCTCTTCCAAACGCAGCACATACGGGGATGCGGACAGCTTCTGTGCCGCGTCCTCGGCGCGGGTCGTGTACAGCGTCAGCACCAGCCCGTCCCGGACGATCTGTGCGGCGGCGTCCGGCGATTCCAGATTGGCCGGCTGCGTCGTGACCCTGCCGCAGATCTCTTCCACCTGACGCACCAGCATATAGGCCCGTACGTTCTCCATCTGGCAGTTGGGCCGCAGCGTGACACGCCAGACCAGCTTGCCGGCCTCCGGAGGTACGGCCGGCACCGCGGCAGGAACTTCCTGCCGGATCGGTACGGTTTCCGTTTTGGGGATCGCTTTTTCTTCCTGCGGCAGTCGTCCCGGCTCGTTTTTAAAAAAACGAATCTCCCGATCGATCGCGTCAAGAACTGCCTGCGCGCTCTTCGGGCGGAATTCCTTTTGCGTGATGCGGGCGTTTTCCTTTTCCACATAATCGGCAAACAGATACATCAGATCAAAGATACGGTTTTCAAAACCGACGCATCGCTCCGCCTTTTCGCGAAACAGCAAAAAGAGGTCCTCCATCCGATGCGTGCAGTTGCTGATATCCGCCAGCCCCATCATCGCGGCGGAGCTTTTGATGGTGTGGACGACGCGGAAAACAGCGTTGATATCCTGCGCCGTAAAGCGGCCATCCTGCATGGCCCCCGCCTGCTTTGCGTCGAATTCTTCCATAAGCTCGGCGGTTTCTCGCTGATACAGCTCGACCATGGATTCCAGCTCTGCGCTGAAAAAGCCCACTTCATCACCCCCCAAGTCGCCTGTATCCGGCGTTATTCGTCATACTCAAAGGAACCGACCAGCTTCTTGAGCATCTGCATCTGACTGGTCAGCTCCTCGCTGGAGGCCGCGCTTTCCTCCGCGGTGGCGGAGTTCTCCTGCACGACGCTGGAGATCTGTTCAATACTCTGACGCAGCTGCACCACCGCCGTGGCCTGCTCGCCGGAAGCCTGAGAGATCGCCTGCACCTTGTCCGCCGCATCCTGCGCGGCTTTCGCCGTCTTGGCCAGCTTCTCGGAGGTGGCGCCCGCCATATCCGCGCCCTGCACCATCATGTCCACGGTCTTTCCGATCAGGTCGCTGGTGGAACGGCTGGCCTCGGCCGTCTTTTCAGACAGCCTGCGGATCTCGTTTGCCACCACGGAGAAGCCCTTGCCGGCTTCTCCGGCCCGGGCGGCCTCCACTGCCGCGTTAAGAGCGAGAATGTTCGTCTGGAACGCGATGTCCTCGATGTTCTTGATGATTCCGGTGATCTCGCGGGACATTTCGCGCATTTTGTTCATGGCATTGCTCATGTCCAGCACTTCCTGGCTCGTCTTGCGCACGTCCGCGCCCACAGCCTCGGTCAGACGGCTGGTGGCAACGGCGTTGTCCGCGTTGTCGCGGACACGGTCGGACACGTCGTTGATGGTCGCGCTCAGCTCTTCCACGGAGCTGGCCTGCTCCAGCGTCGCCTGAGAGAGAGATTGTCCGCTGCCCGCGATCTGCTCGGCACCGCGTACCACCTGATCGGCGCTTGTATTGATCTGTACCAGCGCCTCCGTCAGGTCCCGGGAAATCTTGGTGAGCGACTCTCTGATGGAAACGAAATCGCCCTTGAATTCCACCGCGGGAACATAGTTCAGCTTTCGCTCGCCGATGGCGCTCATGGCCGCGTCGATCTCGCGGATATACAGCCGCATGGCGGAAATGGTGTTGCGCAGGCTTTCCGCAAGAGAGCCCAACTCATCCCGGCTCTGATAATTGATTTTCTGCGAAAGATCACCCTCCGCAAGACGTTGGGCGGCAAGCTCCATCTCGTTGAGCGGCTTTTTGATGCCCTGTGTGAGTGCGGCGCACAGCGCGATCGTCATGACCAGAACGAAAGCGGCCAGGATCATCACCGTGGTCCGCTGCTGCTTCACCAGCGTGATGGTGCTGTTGTGCTTGTTTTCCGCGCGCGTCTGGGCACGATCGATGATCGTATTCAGAGCGTTGCGCACGCTGACCGCGTTTTGCTCGATATCCCCGTTGGCCAGCTTGAGGCCGTCGTCCACCTTCCCGTCGCCGTACATGGTGAGCAGCCGGGTGGTCTGACTGGTCAGTGTCCGATACATCTCATCGATCGTCGCCAGTTCGTCCTGCGACTGCAGGGGGAGCTTGGAAAGGGCTTCGATGTCCTGCCCCATGGAATTGAGATAGTTGTTCATCTCATCCGTCCGGGTGGCCAGATATTCGGCCGCGTCGGGAGCTTCGCGCCCCTCCGCGTTCTCAGCGGCCAGCGCCACGCGCGAGATGCCCTTGGCATAGCCCTGCAGATCCGTCATGACCGTCTGGCTGACATCCACGATCTGGAACTCCTCGTTATAGAAGGTTTCCATGTCGTCGCTGATCCGTGTCATACTAATCTGCGTGACCACCAGCATGATCGCCACCAGCACGATGACCGCGGCGAAGGAAAGCACTATCTTATTGCCGATTCTCAGGTTTTTAAGACGTTTCATCGTTTTTTCCTCCTCAACCCAGCAGGTTGATGACCATTTCGGTGAGCTGCTCCTTTTTGAACGGCTTGACAATGAATTCGCTGGCTCCGCTCCGCACGGCCTCCATAATGGTGGCGTCCTGACCGATGGCCGAACACATGATGACTTTGGCGGACGGCGAGATGGCCATAATCCGCTTAAGTGCCTCCAGGCCGTCCATTTCCGGCATCGTCACGTCCATCAGGACCAGATCGGGATCTTCGGAGGCAAACAGCTTCACCGCCTCGGCACCGTTGGGCGCTTCAATAAAGCTGGTATAGCCCGCTGAGGCCAGCGTGCTGCGGATCATCTTCCGCATGAAAGCCGCGTCGTCTGCAATCAGGATAAGCTTATCGCTCATAGTTTTTCATCCTCACTTTTTTTATACCTGGCATAGTATCGGGTTATCTCCTCTGCGATCCTGTCCGGCGGCAGCAGCCTGTCCACGGCACCCAGCTTTTCCGCAGCGTCGGGCATTCCGAAAACCGCGCAGGTTTCTCTGTTTTGCCCCAGGGTATATGCCCCGGCATCGTGCATTGCCTTCAGACCCTGGGCGCCGTCCCGGCCCATCCCCGTCAGAATGACGCCCAGTGCCGCGGAACCGGCCGCCTCCGCCACGGAGCGGAACAACACGTCCACCGACGGGCAGAAGCCGCCGTATTTCTCCGTACTGCCCACCTTGACACGATAGCCCTGCTCCGCACGGTAAATCGTCAGCTGCGCACCGCCCATGGCCACAAGCGCCGTGCCGGGAAGCACCGGCTCCCCGTTTTTCGCCTCGTGCACCGCAAGACCGCAGCAGCGGTCCAGCCGCATGGCATAGGCGCCCGTGTATTCCGGCGGCATATGCTGGACGATGACGATCCCGGGCAGCGTATCCGGCAGCTGCCGCAGAATCTGCAGCGTGGTTTCCGTCCCTCCCAGCGAGGCGCCGACGGCAATGATCTGCTCCCGCTTCACATCGGCCGCAGCCTCTTCCCGGTACGGGGCAGCCGCGTTTTCGCCGGTCATGGCGGCGCGGGCGCGCAGTACTGTTTCCGCCGGTTGGGGGGAAGGCGGGCGGACTGGTCTTACGTCTGTCTGCATCTTGAGCTTGAGCTTCAGAAGCAGGCGAAACTGCTCGGCGGTCCTGGGCTCCGCATCCTGCATTTTCGTTATAAAATCCCGTGCGCCCAGCCTGATGGCTTCCGCACAGGCGCCTGCGTCGCCGGAAACGACGACCACAGGAAGCTCCCATTTTTCCACGATCTCTTTCAAAAGCACCAGTCCGTCGCAGTCCGGAAGCTGCAGATCAAGTGTGATCACGTCCGGCCGGAGTTCCGGGATCGACTCCAGCGCCTGCGCGCCGGAATCTGCCGCCCCGGCAACCGTCAGACAGTCGTCCGACTCGATGACCTGGCGAAGGAATCTCTGATACAGTCTGGAATCTTCGATCATAAAGACTCTGATCTTCTTTTTGATCATGCTCTCGCCTCCGGTTTTCGGTACACCGCCGGCTGGATATATTGCAGGCGATTCGGAATCGCCAGCAGGCTTTCGGTATGTCCGATCATAAGATATCCGCCCGGCAGCAGCGCTTCTGTCAGCTTTTTGACCAGCACGGTCCGCTCCGCATCCTGAAAGTAGATCAGCACGTTCCGGCAAAAAATGAAGTCGTAGGTCGGCATTATAAAGGGCAGATCCATCAGGTTCTGCCGCTGAAAGCTGACGCAGGACCGGAGGGACTCCTTCACCCGGAACTGTCCGTCCTGAAAGTCCTCGCAATAGCGGGACTGCCAGGCGGCAGGGAGGCGGGCATAGTCCGCGCTTCCATACAGACCCTTTTGCGCGGCTGACACCGCCGTTGCCGACAGATCGGTGCCCAGAATGGAGAACGGCACATGCAAAGCACCCATGCTGCGGCAGTCCGAGAGCTCCATGGCCAGTGTGTAGCATTCCTGTCCGGTGGAGCAGCCCGCGCTCCAGATATGCAGGGGCGCCGTCCGGTCCGGCGGCAGTGCCGAGATCACGCGCTGCCGCAGAAACGCAAAATGCTGGGCTTCCCGGCAGAAAAACGTGTAGTTGGTGGTCAGCAGATCCATCATGCGCCGCTCCATGATGCCTGTGAGGTCGTTCTGGACTTTTTTCCAGTATTCCGCATAGCTGTCGGATTTTGAGTAGGCCAATTCGATCCAGAGCTTGCTCTCGATGAGGTACTTCTTCTTTTCCAGATTCAGACCATAGCGGGAGCGGATATACTGGTGCATTTCCCTGAATTCCTTGTCGCTGAGTTCGATCATGCCGTCCCTTCCTTACAAAGCAGCAGGATGCCCCCGTCCCCTATGGGAAGCGCGGTTTCCAGCTCTGCACGATTGAGCGGTTCCATCGTTTCGACGCGGTCCGCGGCATAGGCCGTGCGCCCGGCGCCGGGGGTGCACAGGATGACCAGCTGTGAAGGACGGCGCCGCGCCGGGTCGAGAGTACGAACGGGAAGGATCGTGCCCTCGTCATATACGATTCCGCAGATTCCCTCCGGCGCATCCGGCACAGGGATCGCCACGGGCTCGGATAAAATCTTGCCCACGTCCGACGCGGGAACGGCAAATCTGACGCCGCCGCGCCGGGCTTTGATATATACATCCATCATGGCATCTCCTGTAAAAAGCGCGCTCTGAGCTGTCTGCAGTCCAGCAGATAGCACAGACACTCCGGGCCTTTCAGGAAGGCAACTCCCGCGATCCAGCGCCCCTGCGGGCTGCGCGCCTCCTCCGGCATTTCGAACTGGCAGGCGGGAGGCAGCTGCACGATACCCGTCACCCGTTCCACCGTCAGTGCGGCAAGGCCCTGGTCATCCTGAAAGATCACTGTGCCTCCGCGCCGGGCGCGCTGTTGTGAAAGGAAAACCTCGGGCATATCCTGAGGCACCTCGGACACGATCTGTCCCACATCCGACAGGGGAAGCACATAAGTAATCCCGTCGGCCAGGAGTGCCAGGAACAGGTCCTCCTGACCCTCTGTGTTTTCCAAAAACATCATGCCTCCTCAGGTCAGTTTTTTCAGAATACGCTGCAGGGACTCGAATTTCGGGTGCAGCAGGATATAGCTGACGAACGCCTGATCCAGGTAGAAGAAGGTGTTTTCAATAAAGAGCAGCTCCGGCGTTTCATCCTTGAATTTTCCCAGGAAGGTATCCAGAATGTCGCGGCTGGTGCCCAGCTTCAGGTTGGGAAGGGAAACGGAAAATTCGGATTCCAGCATGGAGGCCAGCGCGTTGAGGTAGGCGTTGCACATGATATTGCCCACTTCCCGGATGGAAGACTCCTGCATCTCGTTCATCAGTGAGAGATCTTCGACCGGTTCGCCGGTGAGCTCTTCGGCGATGACTCTGGCGAACTGTTCATTGAGCAAAAAGGTAATGACGCAGTCCAGGTCGCCGTGGACGTCGATCACAACGCCCGCGTTGCGGTTGCCGGAAAAGTCGATGATCTCCGGCAGGCTTTTCATTTCGGTGATGCGAATGCTGGGCAGATCCATCTGGATCGGGTGGCAGGTCAGCTGCGACAGGGATGTCAGCGCGTTTCCCGTTCCGATATTGCCCAGCTCCAGCAGCACATCCTTGTGCATGTCGTTCAGATCGGAAAAAGTATCAACATTCATTTCATTTACTCCAAATCCGCTGCAGCGTTTCGTATAGCAGCTTCGGTTCAATCGGTTTGGCCAGGTGCATGTTCATGCCGGCATCCTTGCAGTGCCGGATGTCCTCTTCAAAGGCATTCGCCGTCATGGCGATGATGGGCAGACACTTGAGATCGGGCCGCGCCGCACCGCGGATGGCGCGGGAGGCATCCAGCCCGTTCAGAACAGGCATTTGAATATCCATCAGCACGGCCTGGAATTCACCTGGCTCGCAGTGCAGGAGCATATCGACGGCGTCCTGGCCGTTGAAGGCGGAGGTGACGCGGCATCCCTTGTGTTCCAGCAGTTTGCGGGTGATCTCCATGTTCATGGGGTGATCCTCCACCACCAGCACGCTGCGCCCGGTGAAGTCGATCGCCTCTTTCTCCGGCTCCTCGTTTTCAATGGACTGAACGGCCGAAACCGGGAAGGACACCTGAATGTGGAAGGTCGTTCCGCTGCCCAGCCTGCTTTCCACGGAAATCGTACCGCCCATGAGGACCAGCAGATTCTTCACGATGGCAAGACCCAGGCCCGAGCCGTTTTTCGTCGGGGGACTGGCCTGTTCAAACACTTCAAAGATGCGTTCCTGCGCGTCCGCGGCAATGCCGATCCCCGTATCGCCCACATCAATGAAATAGTGGATCTGGCTGTCGTCCCCGGAGGTACGGCGGATCCCCACCGCAATGCTGCCGCCCTCGCCGGTGAATTTTAATGCGTTGGACAGAAGATTAAAGAATATCTGCTGAATACGCATCTTGTCGAGCATGACAAGTGTTTCGGGCGTATCCGGCAGCTGGGCAAGGCGGAAGCTCAGCTTGTTCTGATCTATCTGCGCCTGCATGGACACAAGCACGTCGTGCAGGCACTGCGCGACGGTGCCCGGTTCCGGATGCAGCTGCAGGCGGTTGCTCTCGATGCGGGACATATCCAGAATATCGTTGATGAGTCCCAGCAGATACTGACCGGAGGAGGAGATCTTCTCCAGATAATCCTTGACCGCCTTCTCATTGCCGACCTCGTCCAGGGCGAGGCTGGACATCCCCAGGATGGCGTTGAGCGGGGTACGGATGTCGTGACTCATGCGCGAGAGAAAGGAGCTCTTTGCCTCGTTGGCTTTCTTGGCCTCGCCCAGCGCCTTCTCCAGCTGCTCATTCTGCAGACGGTAGCTCTCGGTGTCGTCGGCGAGAAAGACGATGCGGGCCGGAATCCCGTTCCAATCGATATGCCGGCCGTTCATATTCAAATGGCGTCCTGTTTTTTTAGTGATGACCTGGCGGGGAACATAGGTATCCGCCGGCAGCTGTTCACCGCAGAAGGCCATCCAGGGATAGTCCGCCGGATCGTCGCATTCCTCGGCCAGGGCGGCAGCGGCGTTGTTCATATACAGCTGCTCGCCCGTTTTATCGTCGTTGACCGCCACAGCGGAGAAGGAGTCGTCCAGCACGTTTTGGTACATTTTCTCCCGGACGGAAGTGGGCGTGATGACGGACTGGTAGACGGGTTTGTTGCCTTCCTTGCGGATGAGTACCGCATGGGCCTGAACCCAGATCATGTTTCCGTCCGCGCCAACCAGCCGGAACGTCATCTCCAGCGTACTGCCGGTTTCCGCCGCGCGGAAAAGGCTCTTCATGATGCGGGCGCGATCCGCTTCATAGATGAGGCACCCCAATCCCTCGCGCCGCACGCGCAGGCCGTCCTCTTCCGTCCAGGCGCCCAGATTGGCGAGCTTCTTGCTGTCGTAGAGCAGTTCAAGGCTGCTGCCGACCCGGAAGATCACCACGCCGCCGGGGATATTGTCCACCAGGGACTCGATGGCGTTGCGCTGGATGGCCGTGTCCCGCAGCTCCAGCAGGTTGGAGATGCGCAGGCGGATCACGTTCGCGTCGAACGGGCGGCGCAGAAACTCACTGGCGCCGTAAGACAGGAGCTGTTCCTCGTCCTCGCTGCCTTCCCGGGCGAGGATCACGACGGGAATGGACGCAAAGAGAATGTTGCTTTTGATGGAGGCCATAAATCTGAAATCGTTGCTGGAAACAATGTCCTCGTCCACCAGAACCGCGCCGATCTCGTCTTGTTCCTTGTTCAGCACCGAACGGACCTCCTGCTCGCTGACGGCGTCGATGACGGTGCAGTCCGGCAGCAGGATCTCCCGCAGCTCCCGCCGGACTTTTTCATCGGCGGAGGCCACGATGAGCTTTCCCCGCCCGTTGGCGTTGGTGGGCAGGTACTGCAGACTCTTGCGGATATCCTCCTGCACCACATGGTAGCCGGAATCCGTAAACATCGCCTGTACGACTTTTTCTCCGTCCGCCATCGTACACACGCGCATGGTCCCCATGATGTAAGCCAGCGTACCGTCCCTGCGCATGATACGGTGGCCGAAATTGATCGTCTGCCCTGTGCGGAGGCAGCGGCGGAAAAAGCCGCGGAAGATCTCCCGGTCATAGGCGTAGACCGTCTGCATTTCTCCCGCTTCCAGGGCAATCGTAAAGGCCTCGTTGTCCTGAAACCCGTAAAGCTGCGCACAGGTGTTGTTGAACTGTAAAACCTGTGTGTTTTCGTCCGCGGAATAGCGCAGAATGCCGCACAGGACGCTGTCAAACAAGTCTCTCTCCGTCGGAGTCATCTGAAACTCTTTGATCATTGTTTTTTCCATCCTTTTATACTCTTTATTTGATAAGTGTCCGGCTGTGTTTGTCTGGGAACGATAAAATTCAACGGGCAGTTCTTTCTAAAACATCTTTAAGAAACGACCGCTGCCTGTCAAGTGCTTCGTAATGCGCGCCGACTCCCTCCAGCGTACCGGCACGGAGCAGTTCAACGGCTCCGCACGCCTCCTGATACATGGGGGTGAGGCCCAGGTTTCCCAGGACGCCCTTGAGTGTATGGGCGCTCTCAAACGCGCCGGACACATCTTTTCTTTCCAGCGCCGCGTTCAGTGCGTCAAAAGACGGTTCCGTCAATACAGAGGGCAGGAGACGGAAATAGAAGTCCCTGCTGTTCAGCAGCCGGCTCAGCGCGCCCTGAATATCGCAGCCCCATTCCGCAAGGTCTTTCAGCGCTTCATTCTGTTGTTGTTCGTTCATAATAAACTCCTGTTATTTGTCTTAATGGTCTATCAGATGTGCCGGTGTGCCGTCCATAAGCTCCGGATCGATGGGTTTGGAAAGATGCGCGTTCGGGTTCGCGGCACGGTTCTTTTCCACGTCCTTGCCGAAAGCGTTGGCAGTCATCGCAGCGATGGGGATCGTGCCGGCATCCGCCCGATCCCGGCGGCGGATGTTGACGGCGGCCTGCAGACCGTCCGTCATTGCCATCCGCACATCCATCAGAAGGAAGAGCGCGCCGAAACAGGGGCCATCCTCCCGGCGGAGCGGTTCCCCGTCGTAACGGTGAAACGCATCTGTCCCCGCCGCCGCGTAAGGCTGCCGGTCGTACCGTCGGTCGGCCCGAACAACGGTCTGCGTTTGCCGGGTGGAAATCATATATTGCGGTTCGGTTCGCTCTTTCCGTTTGCCGGCGCAAAGCAGCGTGCCGAAGTCAAATCATATGCAGGGGATCCGGTATCGAAAAGTACCATATCCCCGCAGAAATCACATACATGTATACAGCTTCCAGTATATCTGACAAAAAAAGATAGCGCAAGACAATGTTCGCGTTGTTGGTGTTTCTATATATAAATACGGGGCATATTTATATTGCTTTTTTTCAGATTTTGGGGTACGATCCACAGGAGAGAAAAGAGGTAGATGGACATGGCGAAAGATCTGTCGGGAAATTTTAAAAACATAGAAGATGATGCCAGTACCCTTGTCGATTATTTAATTGAAAGCACCCACATCCAGCTGCTCGGCTGCGGCATTAAAAGGGTGGTATCCGAACGGATCAACAACTTTCTGCTGCCCGCTTTTCTGTTTGTCTATTATCAGGAGGGGTCCGTCGAGCTCCGGCACGGCAATGAGATCACCGTACTGAAGCCGGGTTCTTCCTATTTATTCCGACCCGATGATATCTACAGCGGGAGAAGAATCGGCGCCGGACCGATTCGCTTTGCCTATCTGCAGTTCGACATCGCGCCGTTCATGGAACGGTATAACTTCGGAACGATCGCCATGACCGCCACGGATGCGCTTTTTCAGAAGCGGCAATACAAATCTCTGGGGGAGATGCTGGAACGGCTGGCGGAGGACGATCCCGCAAGGCAGGGGCGCGGCGCCATACTCCGGCAGCTGGTGAAGGTCCTGCTGGGGCAGATCATTTACGACCAGAACATACAAGGCGACGCCGAGCTGTTGAAAAAAGGCAGGGATTCCCGGATCATCAATCACGCTGTCCAGTATGTGGCCGAGCATCTCTCCTCGCCGATTGTCATCGGCGACATCATGAAGGACGGAAAGACAAGCAAGACGAGCATGGAGCGCGCTTTCCGCAATGTGCTGAACATGACGCCGCAGCGAGCGCTGCTGCACTTCAAGATCGAGCGTTCCATGGAAATGCTGATGCAGAACATTTCTCTGAAGGATATTGTCAAAATGTTGGGCTTCAGCTCGGTTTTCCACTACAGCAATACGTTCAAAATGATCACCGGCATTCGCCCCACAGATTACCGGAACAGGTTCACCAAAAAAACGGAGTATCTTGAAACCCGCGCGGATTGACGCTGACGGCACCTTTTCGGACGCCGTATGGCAAGAATAAAACACCTGACAGAAAGGGAGGTACCCTCTATGCGCACAAAAAAGGCCGGCACCGCCGTTACCGTCGTTATTTTACTTCTTGTGGCCGCCTGCTTCATTGCCGCAGATCAGATCGGCATCCGTGTAACACTGCAGGAGGACAGATTCTCTGTGAAAGCACTGTTTTTCAGCGAAACCGTCACCTACGCCGACCTGGAAAGCGTCAGCACCGCTGCCGACATTGACTACGGCTCCAGAACCGTGGGCAGCGACACCATCAGCATCAAGACCGGCACCTTCCGCAATTCTCAGTTCGGCACCTATCAGTGCGCCGTCGTCACAGCGCAAAAAGAGGTGGTCGTCGTCAGAAAACACGACGGCAGCTGTCTTGTGTTCAATGTAAAGGACGGCGCCGCGGTTTCCCGCCTGGCGGAGCAGCTGCAGCAGGCCATTTCCGGTCGGAACGGCGGTTGACAGTTCAGCTCCTCGCCTGTCAGAAACGCCCTTGACAAGCGAAGAAAATGCGTCGTCCGGCCCCGCCTCTGCGCAAAAAAGCGCCGGGCTGCGGGGAAAAGCTATAAAAGTGCTTAAAAAATCCTTTTGATTTCCTTAATTTTTGAATTTTTTGTAAAATACGTTTGAAAATTAAGAATTAACCCCCTGTTTTTTCTTGACAAGAATCCGAAAAAGTGATATACCTTACATCTGCACAGAGGTGCATTCTGGCGCGTACTGCGCCCTTTGGCAGTAAGATGGTCCGCACGGCCGGTACCCGCGCGGCATATTTCATCCATCAGATGTTAGTATGTGATGATATTGTATAAGGAGTCTCGTCTATGGTCTTTTCTCATCATGATCTGGACGCCGTCCAGAGGAAGGGTTTACAGGGGAGCATTTACCGTACTTTTTCTCATATTTCACAGCAGGTGGAACATTTCTGGAACAGCAAGTGGTATTTTCCTTCCCTGCTTCTGGCGGCATCTGTTTTTGTTGTTACCGGGAAAACGGTGGCCGGCGTGCTGTTTCTCTTGACGGTCACCACTGTTTATTTGGCGTTTTGTCCTGATTTTCTCGCTTCGATTCTGCCGTTTTTCCTGATGTTTGAAATGGCAGCTCCCCAATACGACAATCTGAATGTTTTTCTTCCTCTTTCCTTTGCGGCGCTGCCGTTTTTCGCGGCACTGCTGCTGCATCTGATCATCTGGCCGGCCGCCCCCAAAGTAGGGCGCAGCAGTCAGGGTCTGGTGCTGGTGGCGCTGGCCACTGTTTTGGGCGGCTGCGACGTCATGACCTACCAGCAGTACACAAAGCCTATTTCCCTTTACTATTCTCTGGGGCTGGGCGTGGGGATGCTGGTTCTGTATCTGCTCTATCGCTCCAGGATCTCCGTCCGTCAGGATTATGACATTTATGACAGATTTGCTTCGATTTTTTATGTACTGGGCGCTTTCATGGTCGTCATGGTCGCCCTGGTGTATATATACAACTGGCAGACCTTTATGGAAACCCGCGCCAGCATCAACTTTTCCTACCGCAATTTCTGCGCCACGATCCTTCTGACGACACTGCCGATGCCGTTTTATTTTGCCTTGCGGGATAAAAGGCATCTGATCTCCGCCGCGTTCTTCACGCTGGGCCTGCTCTTTACCGGCAGCCGCAGCGCCCTGCTCTTCGGTGCCGTTGCGCTGGCGCTGTGCTGCATCTATATGGTGCGCTTCCGCGCTCTTTCCAAAAGAATTGTGCTGGGGCTCTTTGGCCTGGGTGCCGCATTCTTCTG
>Ga0070399_1001419_pt1 | contig 24972 bp, 18 predicted proteins | sample BioMet4_FD_61217 | JGI IMG/M metagenome (GOLD analysis project Ga0070399, IMG submission 61217) | Microbial communities from bioreactor (seeded with sewage sludge) at LBNL, California, USA - Biofuel metagenome 4 (version 1) | ecosystem: Engineered > Bioreactor > Anaerobic > Unclassified ... | reverse complement strand
TCTCCTCTACCTTGTCCAGCACTTCCTTCGTCAGTTCCTTCTCCGCAAAGTCCCGTGCCAGCTTCCTCATCAGTTCATGCTGCTCTGTGAAAAATGCTTCCGACATTCCGTTCCCTCCTTATGGTTTCCTGATCAGATTGCCTTCGCGGCTTTCAGCTTTTCGATCTCTTCGTCTGAAAGTCCGAGGACTCCTTTGTAGATTTCTTCATTGGAGCCGCCGAGCGCCGGGCTGCATTTATACTCGATATGATTCTCGGAAAGATGCGGAGCAAATCCCGGAATCTTCACTTTGCCTCTCTGCGGATGATCGATTTCCACGATCATGTTCCGCTTCAGATACTGCGGATCATTCGTGATGTCGCTGATGTCAAGAAGTGCGCCTGCCGGAATGTCCGCCTTGCAGAGGATTTCCATGGCTTCCTGCTTCGTATAGTTCTTTAACCAGTCCTTGATGGCCTGATCGCATTTGTCCCTGTGCTGATAGCGGATGGTGGGGCTGGCCATTTCCGGATCGTTCGCTTCCTTTAAGTCCGGACGGCCGATCACATCGCAGAGGCTGTCCCACTGTTTGCTGCCCGGATGACGGCTGCAGTAGATATGCACGTAGTCGTTTATGCCGAACGGCTTGCAGGGATAAGTGTCAGACGGCGCGACATCCTCAAGCGGCATGCCGTTTCCGACCCTTCGCGGTGCCTTACCGGTGTTATAGTAGGGTTCCCAGCCTGCCCGTGAAAGTCCGATGATGAAATCCTGCATGGCAATGTCTATCCGCTGTCCTATGCCTTCCCGCTCTCTCTGAAGAAGCGCGGCGATAATGCTCATGGCAAGCGTGATTCCGGTTCCGGAATCCGCAACCGAAACACCGGCCTTGATCGGCTGATTCGGAAGTCCGGTCGCTGCGACCAGTCCGCCCGTATGCGTAGCGATCGGATCAAACGCCGGATAATTTGCGTAAGGGCCGTCCTGTGCGAATCCCTTCAGGCTCGCATAGATGATCTTCGGATTGATTGCCTTGCAGACCTCGTAGGAAAGTCCCAGATGGTTCATGCTGCCCGGTCCCATGTTCTCGACGATCACATCCGCCTTCGCGACCAGCTTTTTTAAAAGGTCCAGTCCCTCGGGAGCCTTGGCATTGCAGGTTATGGATTTCTTGTTCATGTTCATGATGATGAAGCCGTAGGAGTCCTTACTCATGTCTCCGCCGCTGAATCTGCCGAGTTCTCCCTTGACGGGGCGTTCCACTTTCCACACGTCTGCGCCGAACCAGGCGAGACTTTCCGTGCAGACCGTTCCTGCTTCGAACTGTGTCATATCCAGTACTTTATATCCGCTTAAAGGTCCGTGCTGTGCCATTTCGTATCCTCCGTTTTTTACGGCTTCTTCAGCCGAAATATTTTTTATTTTTTTGCGGCATCGTGTGCCGGAATAACCCTTTCCTCTATGAACCTGTCGACAAGATCGGTCATCGTGTCTGCGTTCCACTTTCTGGCATCGACCGGATCGGCTTTGAAAATCAGGACCGGGATGCCCGCATCTTCCAGTGTCTTCTTGATGAAGTAGCTGCCCTCCACAGCCTGCATGCAGTTTTCCGGAACCATATAGACAACGCCGTCTATGTCGTTCTGATGGGCCTGCTGCAGATACCACTGGCTGTTCCACGGCGGCATATGCAGAAAATCCTCCATGCCGATATAGCGCGCGGCCAGTGCCCGCATGGGATCCTCTTCCACATGGTTTCTGATGTAGGCATCCGCTCCCATGGCCAGATACATGGACCACATGAAGACCGCACCGTACTTTTTCTCGAACCTCTGATAGAATGAGAAATCATGCCAGATGCCGCGGCCCAGCCACATGAGCCGGTATTTCTCGTTCGGAACCGCCGCTTCCTTTTTATCCGCAAGCGCCTTCACTTCCTCGTAGAGGCTCTTTGCATGGGCAGCCGCCCACTCGGTTCCTCTCTGCCACTGTGCCTGCATGACTGCATTGATCGTGTCCACCACCGTGACCGGGACCGGATGACAGGAGGCGATCAGATCACGGGTCTTCTTATACCACATCTCCTGTTCGTTGATCAGGTTCATGACCCGTTCCAGCCTGTTGATGTCGAACATCTTTCCCGTCTTCGTTTCCAGGAAACGCACCAGTTCGTTCAGTTCCTCCACGGCGGTATCCAGACGGTCCTTGTCGTAAAGATCCTCCCAGTCGTCCGCTGCCATATCGAACCAGCGCAACGGCACTTTCCTCGCGACGGTGTTTTCCATGGCATAGAAGGAAGCGCCGTGGTTCTTCGCGAACAGTTCGAAGATCTTTCCCTGACAGTCACAGGTCAGTCTCGTGATCGCGATCGTGGGATCCGGAAGTCCGCCCCACGGTCCCAGAGGCTTTCCGTCCGCATCGACCTTGTGGTCATCCGGATCCAGGCTCTCCGCAAAGGCGGTCGCGCAGTAGCTGCACAGATCGTCGCGGTATCCCTTCTCCCGGAGCAGCCCGTAATATTTTGGCGTCATCCGCTTTGCGCCGCAGATCGCAGCCCACCACTGATTCACCACAAACGGAATGTCCATGGCTCTCAGAACTTCCATGGGGACATCCGCATTCAGGTATCCGAAGTCCTCTCCGTTCTCGACTCTCTTCTTCAGGCCGGCAAACCATTCCTTCTGGTATGCCCCCGCAGCTGCCGTCGCCTGGAGCTTTTTCACCGCACTCGATTTTGATTCCGGCTTTCTGATTTCTTCCGCCATCAGTTTCCGCCTCCCTTCAGACTGTCCGTAAATGCAGCCAATTTTTCCCTGAGGCCTTCGTTCTTCTCCGCAGGCCACTGCATTTTCGGGAAACATGCAGTCCTGATTCCGCGTGATTCAAGGCTTTTCTTCTGGCTCGGATAATCCCAGCTGGCCGCCTCTTCATAGATATTCGTATAGAAGATCACCGCCTCCGCACCCGCTTCTTTCGTCTCGCGGTTCAGTGCCCCGACACGCTGGCTTACAAATGCCTTCTTGCTGGAAAACTCCCGGAGCATATAGCGGTCGACCACGGCCCGCATGGGCGTGTAGTCCATATTGAAATCACGGTCGTAATAGCGGTCGCCCCAGTTATGATCTTCTCCCGTGACCACCGCACCGGTACTTTCGATCATCTCATAGAGCGAAAGATCTTCCTGGTCGCTTCCGGTGAAATAGATTTTCGGTCCGCTGATGACCGGCCAGCTCTTTGCTTCCTCGTAGAGGGCATTCACGAGTTCGGTGTGCTTCTGCCTGTCCATGAAGAAGGCGCTGCCAATGATGACGAGAGCCTCGGTTCCGCTTAAACGCACTTCCGCGCCGCGGCGGAGGCTGCAGATTTTCCGGAGCGCATCCCTGTCCGCATTGCAGATCTTTGCGGCACTCACGATGTCCCCGTCCGTAAGGGTTTTTCCGGACCATTTTTCCACCGTCTGCTTGAAAAGATCCGCGGTCAGTTCGTTTCTGACCTGATGCATGCGGTTTCTGGTAAACAGCCAGTCGATGAAGGCGACCTCCGGAAGATCTTTTTCCGGTTCCTGCCTGTGAAGTTCCCTTAAGTAAAGATATATGCGGATGATCACGTCCGTGCTGTTCGATACCGCCAGATAATTGATCTTTCGCGCATAGGTTCCGTCGACGATCTTCTCGAACTGGGCCCTCACGACCGGATCAAATGCATATTCCAGATACTTATCCGTTTCCCGAAGCGGTTTCTCCGGATTCGCATAGACATGAACCGGGAAAATATCCGCGGCCAGAAGAATCTCGTCCGGAACATCTGCTCCGAGTTCCCCCACAACGATCTTTCCGGCTTTTTTTGCATTTTCCGCCGCTTCGTCACGGTTATCATAAGCATGTTTCAGTTGTGCAAATGCTGCAGAATTCATGGCGCACTCTCTGATGCTCATTCAATCACTCCTTCCCTGCCGATTACAATTTTTCTATTATCGCCTTATTTTAACAAGCACCGCCGGTCAATCCAACGTACAAACAGTCCGAAAGGCAACATGAAAATATGTGCACTTTATCCAATATTGCTTTTTCACAGGAAATCATATAAACTTTTTAAGTACCGGCCGGTTCATTCCCGCTCTTTTTCCCACCTGTTTCTCCCGAAGCGGGCAGAAAAGTGTGCACCATGCACAGATGCGGCAAAAACTGAAGGAAAAACAGGAGAACACGTATGTATACTTCCGCCATGATCATGCACTGGCTAGAAAACAATATCATCCGTTCCCATGTAACAAGCGACGGCGACCCCTCCTATACGGGCGGCATTATCATCATTGATCCCGACCGGTCGGTCCTTCATGCCGAAGATCTCTACATCGGCCGGGCAGATCTTGTCTTTCATCTCATAAAAACAACCGCGCTTCCCGTGAAGTGCACGATCATCTGCTCCGGAGACAAAGCGGAACTGACAGACGAAAACATCCCTGGCGGCTTTACCGTAATCTTCACCAAGATGGATGTCATCCCGCTGTACAACAAACTCCAGAGCCGCATCCATGCCTTCTTCCGCTGGGAACAGGACCTGCAGAAATCGCTCGGTTCGGATTCCATTCAGAACATCGCGGAAGTGAGCGCACTCTTCATGAAAGAAGCCTCCGTCACCATTCTGAATGCCGGTTATAAGGCACTGGCCTCTTCCTCTTCCCCCGAAATAAAAGACCAAGATGTCGCCGAAATTTCGCAGAACGGATACCTGTCCTATGAATCCGTGCAGGAACTCATGCACACGGACAAATACCGTCATGACCGGGAAAAGGACCGCATCTACTTCCGCTCGAAATCCGGTTATGATGTCATAGTCTTTCCGATCCGTTTCAAGAATACCGTCGTGGCAAGATTCTGCGTCACCTCCGCCGAACCCTCCCTCGACAGTTACCTGGAAGAGCTCGGCGCCATCGCCTGTGAATATGTATCCCAGTTTCTGTTAAGCTCCAGAGGTACCGAATATAATATCAATGCGGGATTTTCCACGCTTGTTTCCGACCTGATCGAATGCAGGCTGACGGATCAGGACGAACTGCAGGAACGGCTGAAGCTGCTTCCGCTCGCCTACCGGAAATACTATCATGTGGTCGTGGTCGCCTTTCCTTCCCTCACAAACGATCCGAATGAGGAACTCTTTTCCGCCAGAAAACCGGAGAACCAAAAGGAAAGTATCCCGTGGAATTACATCATCGGCCGCCTGGAGCAGATCTTCCCGTTCAGCAACAGCACGGTCTACCATGACCAGATCATTATGCTGGTCCGCAAGGACAAATACCGCGAGCGGATGCAGGTTCCGCTTGATCAGCTGACAGAGCTTCTGGCCGGATACGACGCCTACGCCGCCATCGGCAACTATTCCAAGTTTCTGACTGCGCTCCCGCAGCTCTACAATCAGACAAGGCTTACGCTTCATCTGGGAATCGCCTTGAGGAACAATCCTCAGCAGAGGGTTTTCTTCTATGAAGATTTCAGCATTTACCAGTTCATCGAAATGACGGCCTCCCAGATCCAGCAGAAGTACCGGACCAGCAACATGGTGTATCTCTGCCACCCCGCGCTGATCAGTCTTCTGCGCTATGACAAAAAGAACAAAACGAACCTGACGGAAGTCCTGTACGTGTATCTGAAGAACGAACGGAATGCCACGCTTACCGCCCGTCAGCTTTTCATCCACCGGAACACCATGCTGTACAAGATCAACAAGATCGAAGAACTGACCGGAGAAGACCTGAACAATCCCACGCTCCGGGAGCGTCTTCTTCTGAGCTATCACATTCTGGAATATATCGAGAAATACATGAAGGAGGATGTGCTGTTCCTGAAGCGGAATCCGCCGGACCCGAAAAGTTCTTCTTAACGAAAAAGAAACGCTCCAGCCTTCAGCCGGGAGCGTTTCTTTTTTTACGCGGCATGCATGCAGATCAGACCGCGCGCATGCCCGCATTCCGTTTTTGCTTTATTTCATATGCACCCAGGTGCCGTCGCCGTCCCAGGCGAATTCCACCCGGAAGCCTGCTCCTTCCGTCTGTTTCCTCACAAAATCAAGGACCTCATCCCCGCCGGATTCGCGCGTTCTTACCGCCACGTTTCCGGATTTTTCAATGTAACAGGGAATCAGCCCGCATTCCGCAATGCCGCTTTTACCGACGGTCACGCGGGCAATGAACGTATAGCGGGAAACCTCCGACCACGGATAAAAATCGACTTCATAATGTCCGTTTCCGCGTCCTTCCTTCGCCCTCTGCTTCAGATACGCAACCATTTCCGGCGTATCGTTGTGGCCTGCGGTCATGGCATAGGTCACGCAGACGAAATTTCCGAGGCCGTGGTAAATCGGATGGCCCTTATACATTTCCACTGCCTTCAGCACATGGTGGTGGTGCGCGAAAATGATATCCGCGCCGGCATCGATCGCGGCATGACACAGTACGGTCTCATAACTGTCAAGCCTCGGATGGTCTCCGCCGTTTCCCTTATGCATGCAGACAGCGACAATATCAACTTCTTTTTTCAGGGCAGCGATCTCATCCTGCATTCTTTGCAGATCTTCCGGCCAGATAAACGTATAGATTTTCGCCGGACAGCCCGGCATATCACGCGCCGGTACATAACTGGTCTCCACTTTGATGTAATTGCAGCCGGGTTTCTGGGATGTCGCCCAGCCCAGGCGCGGTCCCGTTGCGTTATAGGAAAGCACGCCGGTCCTGATTCCGTCCTTTTCCACAATGGCCGGCTTCCTGGCCTCTTCCAGGCATTTCCCGCCGCCTGCGGGTCTGATCCCGAGTTCCTTCAGTTTCTCCACGGTATCGGTCACGCCGTAGGGACCGCAGTCATAAAGATGATTTCCGGCCACCGAGCAGATGTCGAAACCGATATCCTTCAGAACGTCCAGGTGTTCCGGTGCGGATGGCGGTGCCTGAATGTCAACGCAGGACGGGAGGTTTCTCTTTGTATGGGGCGTCTCGACATGGCCGATCAGAATATCCTGTTTCTGCAGGACATCCCTGCTTCCTGCGAAATAAGGAGCCATCGGTGCCGGTTCGTCAAGAATCAGATCCCCTACACAGCTGATGCTTATCGTTTTCTCCATGCCGTTTTCCTTTCCCTGTGAAAGATCAGAGCGGAATTCTTCCGATGATGACTCCGAACAGCGTGCTCAGAATGCCAAGGAGCCATATCCACTTGAACGTATACTTTAACTGCTCGCCCATGGTGCAGTCCGCAAGGCCGAGTGCCAGATACGGAGACGCGCCGATCAGTGTCACGTTGGCAGCCAGTGCACAGGGAACGACGATGGACGTTGCAAGCGCCATGTTCGAAACGCCGTACGTGGTAACGATGTTCTGCATGATCGGGGTAAGTGCAAAGTAAACGTTATCGCTTCCGATAACCGTATTGATCGGAACAACGAACAGGGATACCAGGAAGCAGAGATGTCTGCCGAGGCTGTCCGGGAGAATCGCAAGAATGGCATTCGTCATTCCTTTGATCATGCCGGTTCCGTTCATGACGCCCACCAGAACGCCGATCGCAATGATGGTCATAACCATGTTGATGGCCGGGCCGCCGTACTTTCTGATGACTTCACGCTGACTCTTCACAGTCCGGAAATTCAGGACAAGCGCAAGACCGAACGCAACGATAAAACCGATTGCCGTACCGAACCATCCGAGAAGAAGGCCGACGATCATGAATAATGTCATGATCATGTCGATTGCAAGAATGGGCCTGCTGACTTTGACTTCAGCGGGTTTGGAAATGGAAGCCTTGAGCTCCGCAAACTCTGCATCCGACATTCCGGCCCCGTTTTTCTTTTCCAGTGCCGCAACGGGTATCATAATCAGAAGGCCCATTATAATCGCGAAAGCCTGAATGGGAGCCAGATATCTCCAGAGTTCCTGCGCATCCAGTCCCGTTACCGAAGTAACCCGCAGCATGGAAGCGCACCAGGGGGTGATGTTCATTGCGCCGGACATGATGGACATGACGAATACCACGCAGATCGGACGCATTTTCATTTTCTTGAATATCGGAAGCATGGTCGGGATGGTAACCAGTGCCGTTGTTGCTCCGGAGCCGTCCAGATGCGAAATGATCGTAACGAAGCTGGCAACATAGAGGACTGCCAGGACGCTGTTTCCAAGGTATCTCATCACTTTGTTCACGATCACGTCGAACATCCCCACTTCACTTAAAATGCTGAAATACATGACTGCGAAAGCAAACAGGACCACGGTATTTAAGACCGATCCGAAGCCGTCGTTCATGAACTTCTGGATATCCTTGATTCCGTATCCCAGGGCCATCGCCGCCAGGATAGGCAGAATGCCGAAAACAGGAATAATCGACGTCTTGTTACTGACCAGAAGAAACACAATAATTGCCAACATAATAAAACCGACTACTGTCTCCATACTTTCTCTCCTTCTTGTTTTTTAGTAAAACTGTTGAAAAAAAAATAAACACCACGCCATCCCTTATACTGAATAAACTAATCATTTTTCATTCCGATAAACAGGTATTTTCTGCCCAAAAGCGCCGAAAAAATATGTGCACTCTGTACATATGCCGGCTGTCCCAGACTTTTATAATGAAACTGTGGTTTCATAAACTGTGTCTTATCCCAAAGGAGGTCATACTGCCTATGAACCAGACAGCAAACGACAAAGCCGTTCTTTTTGCCACCGGCGACATCATTCTGGACGAACCGGATCCGGAGTCCTTCGCCCGTCCTCCCGCCGCGTTACTGAAGAGCGGAGATTTCGTTCTGGGACAGATCGAGGTCCCGCACACGAAAAGAGGCATTGCCAACAGCACGGATGTCCCCGCTCCGCCTTCCGATCCGGAAAACCTGAAAGCGCTCACCCTCTGCGGCTTCAATATCTGCACGACCGCCGGAAATCATGCCCACGACAACGGGCTGCCCGGCATTGAAGACACGCGGAAATATCTGGAAGAACTGGGAATCACCGTAACCGGTACCGGCAGGAATATCCGGGAAGCGGAAGCTCCCGCGATCGTCACGGAAAAGAATATCCGGGTGGGAGTCCTCGCGTTCAATGCGGTCGGACCCAGAGAAGGATGGGCTACCTCTGCCAAGGCCGGCGTCTCCTATGTCAACATCCTTACGCATTACGAAGTGCCGCGCCGCGGTTCGCCCGGTCTCCCCGCAGCCGTCTACACATTTCCGGAACCGGATTCCGTAAAGAACATGGAAAAATGCATCCGCGCACTCCGTCCTCTGTGCGATGTCCTGATCGTCGCGCTCCATAAGGGAATGGTTCATCTTCATTCGACCATCCAGATGTACGAAACCCCGCTGTCACATGCGGCGATCGATGCAGGCGCGGACGCCGTGATCGGACATCATGCGCATATTCTCCGCGGAATCGAGGTTTATCGCGGAAAACCCATTTATCATAACCTCGGAAATTTCATCTGCGTGACGCATGCGCTTACGCCTTCGGGCGACAATAACAGTCCGGAACGGCTGGAATGGATCAAGAGCCGGAAAAAGCTGTTCGGCTTCTCGCCGGATCCGGACATGCCCTTCTATCCGTTTAACCCGGAAAGCCGGAACACCATGGTTGCCAGAATGACGCTGACAAAAGAGGGCATCAGCGAGTTCGGGTTCGTTCCGTGCCGCATAGACGGTCATGGAGCGCCGGTGCCGCTCACCGAGGAAGACAAGGCGAAACCTGTCATCGAGTACATCGAGGAACTGCAGAAGGAAGAAGAACTGGAATGCAGCTTCGAGTGGACCGGCGGATGGGTTCGCGTACACTGAGTTTCATTTGCAGATATCTGTAAATTCATAGAAAGTGACATTCCCGGGACTGCGGCCCTATGCATCCCGGGAATATCTTTCTCTGAAATTTACAGTATATTGAGCAAATACATTTCGATCGCCCGGCTGCATAAGCGCCAAGAATCCCTCCGGAAAATTCCGGAGGGATTCTTAATAGTCTGGATATTGATTTGCGAATCAATCAGAAGGGATATACTCCGATGATTGCCGCTATGACTGCAAGCACAACTCCCATGGCCCAGGTCGGAAGGAAGTTTGCTTTCAGATGGTCCTTCATTTCCACGCCTGCAAGGCCGAGTGCAAGATAAGGTGTCGGTCCGATCAGTGCAAGGTTTGCAGCAATGCATGAACCGATCATAAGACCAAGACCGGACTGCGTCATGGTACCGCCGTAGGCAACCGTCATCTGCCCTAAGATGGGAGCCATGACCATGTATACGGTATCGCTTCCAACGCACATGGACAGGGGTACGGAAATCAGTCCGTTGATAAACGGCAAATGTTTTCCGACCGACTGCGGCATTATCCCGAGCAGCGTCTGGGTCATCGCCTCCATCATCTTGGTTCCGTTCATGACACCAACCAGAACACCGATCGTAAAAATAATCATGACCATGTAAAGCGCGTTTCCGCCGTGTTTTTTGATTTCAGCGACCTGATCCTTGGGTCTGTTCCAGAAGTTCGTGATCAGAACAATCGCAAGGCCGATCATAAACGCCACGTTAGCGCTGAGGTAGCCGAGCAGCATGACAACGATCAGGGCAAGTGTAAACAGCATATCAAATGTAAGAAGTCCGTGGCTGATCTTTATTTCGGCAGGTTTCATCATGCCGGCCTTCATTTCGGCAAACTCTTCATCTGTCATTCCATAGCCTTTTTTCTTCAGATATTTGCCGAGCGGGAAGCAGAGGATCCAGAGGAGAACAAGACCGATGATCTGTACCGGAAGAATGGTGTACCAGGTCTGATACGGATCGATCGAAGTAGCCGCGCAGAGACGCATGACCGCAGAGCTCCACGGAAGCATGTTCACAATTCCGGAATCAAGTCCGACAAGAAGAAGTAAGAGCGTCGGTTTCAGTTTCATTTTCTTGAACAGCGGCAGCATGGTCGGAATGGTAATCAGCATGGTCGTTGCTCCGGAACCGTCCAGATGAGAAATAGTGGTAATGAAACAGGTAAGAAGCAGGACCAGTTCGATCTTGTTTCCCATAAGCTTTACAACCTTGCTGATAATGACGTCGAACATTCCGACATCACCCAGAACATTAAAGAAAATAACCGAGAACGTGAACAGGGCCGCGGTATTTAAAACCGAAGTAAGGCCGCTTCCGATGAATTTGGCTATATCCTTCATTCCGAAGCCGCATATAAAGCATGCGAGAATCGGCAGGATGACCAGAATAGCCGGCAATGCAATCTTGCCACGGATCATCAGTACTACCATGACGATGATCGTTATAAAACCTACAGCTGCTAGCATATTGTTTCCCCCTTTTCAATTGACATTCCGGGACAGATTCCGTCCCTTCTGCTGTCAATATAGTAACCTTTCCGCCGCAGCCTTGCCATGTACACCGATACCACCTTTTCGATCATTTCTTTGTGCAGTCTGCACACCTCTTTCCGGGGTTCTTCTCATCTCCTTCTTCTGCCGGTTCTTTTTCCAGATGCCGAATTTTCATCCTGTTATCAGCTTTCACGGGTCCTCCGGGCCCTCCGGGAAATGGGCGGCAAGGATGTGCATCATGTACATGCCCTGTCCTGTTCCATCCCGGCCCCTGATCCGGACAGTTTACCGGATGAACGGGATCATGGAAAGAATGAATTCTCTCCCGAGTCCTGTTTTTCCGCTCTCTGCATCGATCGCGTAGGAAAAACCGTCTTCCGTCCAGGTTATGACATTCACCTTTGTATTGCATCCGCGAATGGCAATCGTCCTGCCGTCATATTCCACGGTCTCGTCCGACGGATAAACATTATAGTCTCCGCTGATGTCGCCTTCTCCGGCTGCTTTCCGGATCATGATCTCATGGGTGCCGTCAGAATATCTCGCCTGGATCAGATTTCCCGGAATGGACTGAATGCCTGTCCCGACATATTCGGAGGCGGCATTTTTCGCAGGTGTTCCGTTTATGGTCCATTCGCCCTTCTCGTTCACCGTGTATCCGTCCGGGGTCGTTGTACCGGTAACACAGTATCCGGAAGCATCAAAATAATAGCACTTTCCCCTGATCCATTTCCAGGTATCGGAAGGCCATGTCCCGTCAGCGTGCCTGTACCACCAACCGGAGCTGTCCTCCTGCCACTCTCCTGTTTCCGTTAAATCCTTCGGGAGTTCCAGGGAAAAACCGGCATACGCCTCCGCTTCGGCAATGTTCACGCAGCTGCGGAACGGATTTGCCAGTCCCGTCATCCCGGTTTCAGCCCATGCTCTGCCGGAAAAAAGGAAACCGGATATCACCGTCAGGAAAAGCGCCAGAAAAACAGCGGATAAAATACCATGATTTTTTCTTCTCATCTCTTGTTCCTCCGTTCAGGACCCTCTGTTTTCAGATCCGTGCCAGATTCTTCATGAACCGGCCGCTTTCAGGAATACGACCGTCAGGATCATCCTTCCGCCATATTTTCCGATGCAGTCGATATAGAGCAGGTCATAACTCTTCACGCCTTCGGACATTTTCAGGACGCAGGCGGGACCGGTTTCCCCGGAACTGATCTCCGCAAGGATTTCCGCCATCGTGAGGCCCCTGCCGTCCTTATAGCTGGAAAGCTTCTCCGGACTGAATACATTGTCCCCGTATCCGAATTCATCATTATACATTTTATTGACACGGAGCACTTCAGTCATCTGCCGGCTGTATTCAAAAATGGCTGCCGGTGAACTCAGCGCATTCAGGACGGATTCCGAATCCTCATCGAATGCCCAGACAACCTTGTTGATATCCACTTTTCTCTTCGCATATTTCATGTCTGACGATGCCTGACCGTTTTTCCCCACCAGTTCCTCATACTGTTCCACCGGCATGGGTCTTGCGAAGAAATATCCCTGGACATAACCGCATCCGATGCTTCTTAAAAAGACAGCCTGCTGCTCCGTTTCCACACCCTCCACAATAACCGAGAGGTTCAGCCATCCGGCCATTCTGATGACAGACGCAAGAATCTGTTCGCTTCTTCCATCGCTTCCTCTTCCGGACAGGAATTTCATGTCTATCTTCAGGACATCCACATGGATGTCCTGAAGCGTGTTTAAACTTGAATAGCCGCTTCCGAAATCATCCATCATAACCGTAAACCCGTTTTTCTGAAGATCGGCCACCACTTTTTTCATCGTATCGGGATTATCCATGTAGGCGCTTTCGGTCAGTTCCAGATTGAGAAGCGATTCCGGTATGCCGTACTTTTTCGTAAGAGAACGGACCACGTTCACGACATGCGGATTATACATATCTACCCGGGAAACATTCACGGAAACCGGAGACGGATTCAGGCCTGCATCCATCCATTTTCTGATCAGTGCACAGACCTGGTCCCACACATAATAATCCAGTTCGGATATAAAACCGTTCTGTTCAAAGACCGGGATGAACTCCCCCGGGGAAATCATCCCGCGCTCCGGATGCTGCCAGCGGACCAGCGCCTCCGCACCGCAGGGAAGGTTCGTCTTCAGATCATATTTCGGCTGCAGGTATATTTTGAACTGCCCGCTGTCAAGCGCGGACTGCATCTCATTTTCAATTTCCCTGATTTTCACCTGATGATCGTGAAGACCGCTGTCATAATATCCCGTATACTGATTGTATTTTCCCTTGCATTTCTGGGCGGCAAGCGTTGCCCGTTCATACATTGCCTCCAGCGTATAGGAAGGTTTCGTGATCTCATAGATGCCGAAGGTCGGCTTCACATAGAAGGATGCCTTATAGGACAGCAGTTTCATTTTCATATCCTCCGTAAAACTGTCTATCCCGGCAGTGTCATTCGGGCAGCACACGCAGAAAATATCGGAATTGATCCTGCCATACGTGCAGAAAGGCTTCCCGTTCAGCATGTCCTCAAGCGTGTGCCCTATGAATTTCAAAAGCCTGTCCCCTTCCTTTTCTCCCCAGAAGGAATTCACCAGCTTGAAACTGTCTATATCCAGCCGGATCAGCACGAATTTCTGATCCGGATTACGGTCGATCATCTTCCGGGCAGTATTGTAGAACGTCTGGCGGTTGAAAAGATCCGTCATCAGATCGTGCTCCGCCAGATGCTTGATTCTGTTGAACTCACCCATTTCGCTGCGGGCGATCGCATTTTTCAGACGGCTCTTCAGGATGACAGGCTGATAAGGTTTCGAAATAAAATCCCAGGCACCGTTCTCCAGCGCCTGCTCTTCCTGCTGTTCTCTGCTTTCTCCGGTCAGGACAATAATCGGCATGCCGGAATAGACCGTCCCTTTGATTGCCTTCAGGAAACCGTATCCGTCCATAACCGGCATCATGATATCCAGAAGCACCGCACTGACTCTGGCTTCCGAATTCTGCAGAGCAGAAAGACCGACTTCTCCGTTCTCCGCTTCCGAAATATCATATTCATCCTGAAGAATGGACTTTAAGATCTCCCTGTTGATTTCCTGATCGTCGATGATCAGTACTGTCCGTTTTCCGTCCTTCTGCATAATAAGAACCTCCGAAAAAATGATAAATGCAGGAAACACCGAAATTATTATATCCCGTTTCCTGTTTTTAGGAAAGCACTGTAATAATCAGTTATTTTTTAACGGCATGCTATAATAAAAGAAATACAGTAAACAGTATCCCGAACGGAGGCAGCCTATGAAAAGACCCGCATTTCTCATTCCTATCCTTCTCATCCCGGCAGTACTGATTTCCTGCGGATTGAACCGGGCAGAAAAAAACCTTTCTTCCCTTTCGGCCTCTTCCTCCGTCCGGATGTCTTCCGCTCCGACGGCCGGATCATCATCCGCTGCAGAAAAAAATGGTTCCTCCTCTGCAGCATCCGCGACCAGTACTGCAGCCGTCTCCGGCAGCAGCGCAAAAACCGGCAGCACCGGGATATCCGGAAGCACTGCTGCAAAACAGTTCCGTTTCACCCGGAACAACTTTCCCAAAGTAGACGGTTCCACTTCGCTCGTGCCTCTGGCGCAGGCTGTTGCAAGTGTCATGCTGGGCGAAAGCAGGGAAAGCGTATCCGATCTCATAAGCTTCAGCAAAACCACCCAGTCCTACCGGAACCTGCTCGCCGGAAAATGCGACGTTCTGATCGTAAGCGAACCGAATCCCGCAGTCTATCAGGAAATGAACAAGGCCGGCTTCAAATATGAAGAGACCGTGATTGCCAACGATGCGCTTGTGTTCGTGGTGAATGAAAAAAATCCGGTAAACAGCCTCACTGCCGAACAGCTGAAGAATATCTACTCCGGCAAAATCAAAAACTGGTCCGAGGTGGGCGGCGAGGATATCGAGATCATGCCTTTTCAGCGGAACGAAGGCGCCGGCAGTCAGGTTCTGATGAAGAGTCTTGTCATGAAGGATACACTGCTCATGGAAGCGCCGGTTTCTCTTGTAGCCGGTGAAATGGGCGAACTGATGAAGGCCGTGAAAAACTTCGACAATACCAGCCAGGCCATCGGTTACTCCGTTTATTACTATGCAAACGACATGAAAATGGCAAAGGGTTTAAAAATCATTTCCGTTGACGGCATCGAACCGAACGACGACACCATCCGGGAGCACAGATATCCCTTCATCAGCAGATACTATTCCGTCATTCCCGCAAAAGCCTCCGCCGGAAGCCCGTCCCGCATTCTTTATGACTGGCTTTCCTCTGCGGAAGGACAGGCACTTATTCTGAAAGAAGGATATGTGCCTGCAAAGAAATGAGGCCTGTCATGAATAAAAAAATCATGTTTGCCGCATGCGTATTTTCAGCGGTCCTTCTGACCGCGCCCGCATCGAATGCGGAAACCTCTTCCGCTACCGCTGCGGAAACTTCTCCTGCGGCAGCCGCAGAAACGCTGCCGTCCGGCCTGCAGGTCATCACCGACTATTCCAGGCTCACACCATACGAACCTCCGGAAGAAATCTACACGCGCCGTTCTGCGGATCCCGTGAATTCCCTTGCGCCGGCGGATGACTACGGCTCTCTTTATCCCTATACGGGAGATGTCCTGTATTCTCTTTCCGCTGCCGGATATTCCGAAGAGCTTGCAACCCGCATGGGCTTTACGGATGAAAAAGGAGAGCTCGTAACGGATCCCTGCTACCGGTATATTCAGCCTGTCAGGGATATATGGACGGGTACTGTCTTTCCGTACTATTACATGACCGGAGAATACCGCGCCATGCCTTCTGCCTCACAGGACAGTCAGAATGAAAACGACGGGAACAACGGCTATTCTCCCATGACCGTTGCATCGGCAGACGGCAAATGGGTCTCTGCCGACGATTATCTGGAAATCACCTGCGGAGACGGATATTTCTTTGCGGCAAAGCCGGACACTTCCTTCGACTTGATCGATTCCGACGGAACCGTAATCCTCCGGTCGGAAGACATGGACCAGTCTCTCGTGTCAAACCGCAATCTTTACGGCAGCGGCAGGATAAGCGGCGAAACCCTGTGTCTTAATCTGAAGGACGGTTTTTCCTTCTTTTCCCTCGACGGCGGGAAGCTCTGCGGTCCCTATGCCGATGCGGGTATCTTTTCGGAAGGAATGGCCCCTGCAGCCGTAAAACAGGGACAACACCTTCTCTACGGCTATATCAGTGACACCGGAGACTGGCTCATCCGGCCGCAGTTCACGGCCGCCGAACCTTTTAAGAACGGCAGGGCAGCCGCCAAACTGGACAATATTCCCGTAATCATCGGTACGGACGGAGAAGTACTGCTTCGCGCAGACAAAAATACCGGCACCGGAGCCAGGTTTACGCAGGAAGACTACGGGTTCCATCTGACCTGGTTTGACAATTCCGCAAAGACCTATCAGAATCTATATTATGACCGGGATCTGAAACCCCTTCTCTCCGATTCTTCCTATAAAGGGTTTTCCATGATTGGGAAATCTGAAGACGGTTATCTGGCCTACCGGATTCTCCATTTCAGCGAGAGCGGCAACGTTGCGGAAATCACGGACGGAAAAAAGATGCTTTCCTTTTCCGATGCCGTGAATGTTTATCCGTTTTCTTCCCGCAGAAAAGACAAAGGCCGGCCGGAAACGTATCTGCTGGTAAACCTGGGTCCGGACAGTACCCGGAAGACGGAAGCAACCCACTGGAAGCTTCTTGATCACAGCCTTGACACCATAATCGAAGGCAACGGAAAATATCACCAGTCCTTCCTCGATTCCGTCACCGGCAGGTTTTATTTCGCATTCTCCTCAAAGGATGACGAAGGCACGGTGACCGTTTATGACCCGGAAAGAAAAAAGCTGTTCCGCATCGCCAGGAACATCCGCATATCTGAGGTGATGAACGGCATGTTCCGGGTGCGTGACAGCTTTTCTTCCGGATACCTCGATTCAACCGGCAAATGGATATTCCGCATATCGCTCATGAACGCGCTTGCGGATTAAGCCCGGAAATCATCTTTCTCACGAACCGAACGTCTCCGCACATTCTTTTAACCTCCGGACGATATCGATCTGCTGCGGGCATGCGTTCTCGCACTGCCCGCAGGCGATGCAGTCGGACGCTTTTCCGCCGCCGTTTACCGCGGAAGCATACTTACGGTCCGCTGTTTTTTTATTTCCGTACAGATACAGTATATTTCTTGCCGTGAAAATGTCCGGGATGCAGATATGCTGCGGACATCCGGCCGTACAGTAATGGCAGGCCGTGCAGGGAATGGTATTTACCGCCTTCAGCGCTTCCTGCGCTTTTCTTACCGCCTCCATTTGCCTTTCGTCAAGCGGCTTAAAATTCTTCATATAGGAAACATTGTCCTTCATCTGCTCTAAGTCCGACATTCCGCTTAACACCGTGATAACGCCGTCCAGCGATGCCGCAAACCGGATGGCCCAGGAAGGAATGGATGCCTTCGGATCCGCCGCTCTCAGAATGCTCTTCACGGTTTCCGGCGGATCTGCAAGTGTTCCGCCCTTTACGGGTTCCATGATGATGACGGATTTTCCGTGTTTTCTCGCCACTTCATAATTGGCCCTCGAGGCAACCGCCGGATTCTCCCAGTCCGCATAGTTGATCTGGAGCTGGACAAAATCCACCTCCGGATGTGCCGTTAATAGTTCATCCAAGAGTTCCGGCGTTGCATGAAAAGAAAAACCGAAGTTCTTTATGAGTCCCTGCTTCTTAAGTTCTTTTCCGAAATCCCAGAGATGATATTCATCATACTTTTTGTAATTCACGATCTGAACGGCATGCAACAGATAAAAGTCAAAATATCCCGCGCCGGTTCTTTTGAGACTCGTGTAGAACTGCTGTTTTGCCGTAGTCTCGTCAACACATCCTTTCCAGGCACAAAGCTTCGTGGCGAGCTTGAATTTTTCTCTCGGATACCGGTCCACCAGTGCCGCTTTTGCTGCCTTCTCCGATTTCCCGCCGTCATAAAGATATGCCGTATCAAAATAATAAAGTCCTGCATTCAGGAACAGGTCCACCATCTGCTTCACCTGCTCCAGATCGATTTCCTTCTCATTCGCTTTTCTCTTCGGCAGCCTCATCAGGCCGAACCCTAGTTTCGGTATTTCCTTCCCAAAATATTCAGACATGTCTTCCTCCTTCTTGCCGTGCCTTTTCTTTTGTTTGATTACCTCTTTCCGAGGTTCCGTTTTCCTGTCATGCAACGGTCCCGGACTGCCGACAGGGGAATTTGCCCCTTCGCAGTCAGTCCTGCACGGAAATCATTTTTATTATATCACAGGAGCATATACTATATTATTGTGATATACTATATTATTGTGATATACTTTAATATACCTTATGTCTATTAAAAGTAACTGTGTCCGTATATGTATCATGGCAGGGGGAAACCTATATGGAATATACCAGGGAACAGTTGAAAGCACTCATTGATCTGATGCCCGGTGTCGCCGTCATGTATATCATACAGAACGGAGTAGTAAAACCGTTCCTTTATTCCCGGGCTGTACCCGGCTTTGCCGGCCTTACGGAAAAAGAATATCTGGACCTCTACGGTGAAAATGCCATGGCCGTCGTGCTGGAATGCGACCGTCCGGAAATGGAGAAGGAAATGCTGCGCATTTTCGAACAGCAGGAAAGCTTCAGCTACAATTACCGGACCTGTCATAAAACCAAGGGTTTTATCTGGACGCATGCAGACGCAAAGCTGATCGGAACGCATGACGGCTGTCCCATCATCTTCAGCACCTTCTCCGAAATCGGAACCGACTCCCGTCACAATGCTCCCGGCGGGATCGTGATCAATCTGTCCGAAGAGGAAGGCGACGGCAGCTTCTATTTCATCGGTCAGACGCTGCTTAAGCTGCTCGGCGGCTATACGCAGAATGAATTTCTCCTGAAAACAGGAGGAAAATTTTCCGGCATGATCTTTTCCGACGACCGCATATCCGCCACGAACGACATCCGCAGACAGCTGAAAAACGGGAACATGGATTCCTGCATCTTCCGGATGGAAAAGAAGGACGGAAGCCTTATCTGGGTAAGCTGCGAAGGACATATCGTCGCAGACCGTACCGGTATGCTGCAGCACTATTCCGTCATCACCGACATCACTGACACCATCCGTGAAAATGAAGCCTTCGCTTCCAGAATGCAGGAATTCGAACAGCTGATCAAGTACCTGCCCGTCGGCATTGTCGTTCAGAAAATATCGGCCGGAACCATATCCTTTGTCAGTGCAAATCCGGCCGCTTACAATGTCCTGCGGTTGTCTCCCGATGACATTTCCATCCGCGACCAGCATCTAATGGCAAGGAACATTTTCCCGGAAGATGCGGACTATGTATACCGGATGATGCGGCAGCTTGTTTTTGCCGGACGTCATATCGACTTTGTCTTCCGCTATCTGGTCGGGGACGGATACCGGTGGATCCGCATGGATGCAGTAACCGTCGCACGGACAGACGGCGACATTCTGGTAATCGCAGTACTCACGGACATCACTTCCGAAAAAGACGCAGAAGCGAATCTGAAATGCAAGCAGCAGGAGGAGCGCCAGAAATTTCATGACTCCATGCAGTCCCTTCTGGCAGCAAACCAGCAGTCTCTCTGCACATTCCAGCTGAACCTGACGGCAAATCTCTGCTCCGACGGGTTCGGCACATCGCCTTATATCATCCAGTCACTGAATGCGGACACCGTAGACAGTCTGATCGATAACATCTCAGAAAAAGTTCCGGACGGAAAGGAACGTCAGACTTTCCTCGGCCTGTTCAAAAGGGCCTCTCTTCTTAAGACATTTGAAGAAGGTAAAACCCATGTCAGCTCCGTCTATCGCAGATTTTCGGAGGACAATGACCTTCTCTGGGTGCGCACGACCGTGAACATGGTCCGGAATCCCCTGAACGGAAACACGGAAGCCGTCCTGTACTCGGAAGACTATGAGGACAGAAAGAACGACGAAGAAATCATCCAGCATATCACCGATGAGGAATTCGACTTCATTGCCACGCTGAATCCAAATACCGGTGCGTTCTGTTTCCGTTATGTCGGAAAAGTTCTTCCGGCAGTATACCGCAACTCCTACTGCGAAATCGGTACCGTCAGGAAATATGAAGAAAGCATCCGCTATGCGGCGAATGCCTGGGTCATTCCGGATGAACGGGATGACTTTGTCAGGAAAGCCGCTCCGGACGAAATTTTAAAACACCTCTCCGCCGAGGAACGCTACATCATCACCATCAGCGGAAAGCGCACCACCGGAACCGACTGCTGGAAGCAGATCCGTTTTTCCTGGCTGAACGGCATGAAAAAACTGATTCTGATCGAACAGGTCGACATCACGGAATCCGTTCTGAAACAGCAGCAGGAACTGTTAAACCGGCTGCACATGGAACAGGCGCTCCGCCTGGAAGCCGACAAGGCAAGCGAAATGAAATCACGCTTTCTGGCAAACGTAAGCCATGACATGCGGACGCCGCTGAATGCCATTCTGGGCTACGACATGCTTGCACTCAAAAATGCAGATTCTGATGCCATCCGGACCTATCTGCTAAAGATCAGGCAGGCCGGCAGTACCCTTCTCTCCCTGGTAAACGACACGCTCGATCTCCAGAAAATAGAAAACGGTACCACTTCGCTTAAGACAGAACCCGTCCTGTTCGACACGATTTTCGACGGAATCCTGACGGCGGTCATGCCGATGCTGGATGAAAAAAATATCCATCTCACCGTCAGCGAAAGCTGTCACCGGGACATCGGCATCTATGCGGATCCCATGCGGTTCCAGGAGATTTTCATCAATCTCCTCTCGAACTGCGCCAAGTTCACGGAACCGGACGGTCATGTAACTCTCAGCGCGGAATGCATAAAGGAAACATCTGACCGTCTGTACGGACGTATAATCGTTTCCGATGACGGAATAGGCATCAGCAGGGATTTTCTTCCGCGGATATTTGAACCGTTCACACAGGAAAGAACGGAAAAGACCGCACATATAGGGGGATCGGGTCTCGGACTTTCCATCGTAAAACGGCTTGTGGATATGATGAACGGAAGAATAGAAGTAACAAGCGAACTCGGAAAAGGAACAACCTTCGTCGTCTATCTGGACTTCCAGAAAGCGGACATCGGAAAAACAGAAACAGCGCAGAAAAAGGAGCAGTACCACCTGGAAGGCCTGCGGATCCTGCTCTGCGAAGACAATGAGATGAACCGAGAAATTGCCCGGACAATCCTGGAAAGCAACGGCATGGAAGTCGAGCTTGCCGTGAACGGAAAAAACGGCATGGAAAAAATGCTTTCCTCACCGAAAGGATATTATGACGCGATCATCATGGATATCCGCATGCCCGTCATGGACGGCTATACGGCAGCCGGCAGCATACGGAAATCAGCTCACCCGGATGCAGCTGCGATTCCGATCATCGCCATGACGGCGGACGCCTGCGCAGACGGCGTTCAGGAATCCCGGGAGTCCGGAATAAACGCGTTTATATCCAAACCGATCGACCCGGATCTGCTTTTTTCCAGTCTGCAAAGTCTTATCAGAAACAGAGCCGATTAGAACAATCTAATGAATAAGCAGGAACAGAACGGCGCCTATGCCGGTTAAAATCAGCATGACACTTCCAAGACAGCCGGAGCAGCAGCCGCTGCTGCGGCTGCCTTTTGCATTCTTCATGCCTTTCTTTTTTCCGAATTGTTTTTTGCTTTTCTTCTGCTCTTTTGCCGACTTTCCGTATGCCGCATCGTAAAGCAGGTCATCGAACCATTCTTCCTCTTCTTCATTCTTTCCGCAAGATCCCATATCAGGCCCTTCTACTGTTTATCCTTTCTGTGGAAAGATGCCATGATCCGGAACAGTTTCTTCGCATCAACAGGCTTCGGGATATGCATATTCATTCCGGCCTCTTTCGCTTTCCTGACATCATCCGTATAGGCATTTGCCGTCATCGCAATGATCGGAATCAGGGCTCCGTCAGCTCTCGGCATCGAACGGATTTTCCGGGTTGCTTCATACCCGTCCATAACCGGCATCATGATATCCATAAGGATGCAGTCAAATGTTCCCGGCCCGTTCTCCGTAAATATTTTCACGGCTTCGCTCCCGTTGACGGCATTCACGACACGCGCACCGGCCTTTTCCAGCACATACTGCGAAATTTCCCGGTTCAGGTCGTTGTCTTCCACCAGGAGTACATGCATGCCGCTGATATCTGCCTGATCGTCCGGGACTTCCTTCAGACCGGTTTCCTGCTGCTCGGAAACCCTGAAAGGAATGATGACCGTAAACTCGCTTCCCACGCCGAGACTGCTTTTAATATCGATTCTGCCGCCCATACTGTCGATCAGGCTCTTCACGATCGTCATGCCGAGTCCGGTTCCCTCATACTTGGTCCGCGCACCGTTCTCAGCCTGTGTAAACGGCTCGTAAATGTTCTTTAAAAATTCCTCTGAAATTCCTATGCCGGTATCACTGACCTTCAGTTCCATACCGGCGGTTTCTTTTTCACAATAAAGTTCTTTCAGTTCCACTTCAACGCTGCCGTTCTCTTTATTGTATTTTACGGCATTCCCGACAATATTTAAAATGATCTGCCTCACATGAAGCGGACTCCCGTAGAGACAAGGATGTCTGATATCCGTATATTTCGCGGTGACCGAAACCGATTTTTCCGCGGCCTTTCCCTGGACAATCGACAGACAGTCTTCGGTCAGACGGCGGATATCAAATACCTCATCCGTCAGCTCCACTTTCCCGCTTTCCAGCATGCTGATATCAAGAACATCGTTGATCAGAGAAAGCAGATGATTGGACGCAATGCGGATCTTCTTTCTGCATTCGGCCTGCCGCTCTTTGTCATCCGGATTTTCGTCCGCGATCTCAAGCATTCCTATGATCCCGTTGATCGGCGTGCGAATATCATGGGACATGTGGGACAGGAACTGCGTCTTCGCAGAGTTCGCCCGGTTTGCGGCATCCCTGGCCTCCTCCAGCTGCCGGCTCTGCTCCGTGACCTTTTTCAGAATTTTCTCGTAGATACCGGTCTGAAAACGCAGAATGAAACCGATCGTAAATGCCGCTATGAACATGGACTGCGCAATGTCAATGACTTCTCCCTCCGGTGTGGGAAACATACGGACCAGAGGAGGATAAAGTGTCGCAAGCACAATGCAGCCGGCATAGACAATCACCTGCATGGCAAGAAACAGCCAGCAGATTCTGCCTTCCACCAGAAGAAATGTAAAGACCATGCCGAGCACAAACCAGGACGGCATGCCGCTGTAAACACCTCCGCCCGTAAAAAACATAAGCGGAAGCAGCACCATGGAAATAAACAGAATGACAATGGCGGATGCAAGCTGAAGCTTCCCTTTTGCATTCGTAATGTAAATACAGAAAATCAGGAGCAGAATGGTAATGACAACAACGATATCCTGAATGACCGGAAGACCGGTCGCAACCGAAACCGCAAGAGAAATAATACCACCTGCCAGGGCAACCGAAGTGATAAGATTAAACAAAATCTGACGTACCGGCAGTTCGGATCCGAACATTTTCTGATATCGTGCTTTCAAGAGAACCGCCTCCTTCAGCTTCGTGACAACCGGATAATTTATTGTATTGCATTCCACGGACATTATCAAGAATGCAAATGATATTGTTCCTTCCACCACTTCATGAAAGCTCCCGGATCATTTGTCCTGAACCCGACCGGTCCGGTTTGGCATAATTTCTTCCACCGCGCGGGATAATCACCTGGATTTTTCAGAAAAAAGCACCGCTTATCCTTTCGGAACAGGCGATGCCCTTTAAAAGATCTGTAATGTTAATATCAAAATCCGTTTCCGTTATTTGATCAGACGAATGCCGCCGAGAAGCGGTGCGGGTCTGCACTGCTTGCTGCAGGCACCCACAAAGCAGATAATCCATGCCACAAGAACAAAGATATCCCACACGCATCCGAGAACCGGAATGAAACCCAGCAGCGAAAACAGATTCAGCACCAGCGCCTGATTCAAATGGAAATTGGAATAATCATCTCTGGTTCCTCCCAGCAGGGCGATCAGAAAACCGATCCAGGACAGATACGCAATAATTCCGGTGGTGCTGCTGCTGATTCCCTTCTGCTGTACAGGCTGCTGATAAATCGGCGCCTGCTGCGGTGCCTGACCGTAATTCGGCGTTCCCGTTCCTGCTGCCTGCTGCGGTGCCTGGCCGTAATTCGGCGCTCCCGTTCCTGCCGCCTGCTGCGGTGCCTGGCCTGCATCCGGCTGCGGTGTCGTCTGCTGTGCCGGATTCGGTTCTGCTGCCGGCGATCCGCAGTTCGGACAGAATTTATTCCCTTCCGGTATTTCTTTCCCACAATTTTTACAAAGCATACTCAACACCTCCTGTTGTTCTGCGGTCCATAAAGCTCCTGTCCGCATCTTATTGTTTATTATAGTTGAAAAAATGCCATAATTCCATCAAAACAGCGAAAAAACAACAGTGGTTACAATTTTTGTTCATTCAGACAGAATCTTCCTTTTTTTCAGCCGGCAGGACAAGATGCCATAT
>Ga0070399_1001417_pt1 | contig 25029 bp, 31 predicted proteins | sample BioMet4_FD_61217 | JGI IMG/M metagenome (GOLD analysis project Ga0070399, IMG submission 61217) | Microbial communities from bioreactor (seeded with sewage sludge) at LBNL, California, USA - Biofuel metagenome 4 (version 1) | ecosystem: Engineered > Bioreactor > Anaerobic > Unclassified ... | reverse complement strand
GTTCCGTGTGCCGGAAGGACCCTGTTTTCAACCGACACCGTTCCGCCCATGTACTCCATCCCGCTCCGGGCAACGGAAAGCCCTATCCCGAACTTTCCGCCGTCCCCTTTATAGAACCGCTCGAATACATGCGGAAGGTCCTTTGCGGAAATTCCCGGTCCGTCATCTTCCACACAGACTTCGGCACTGTCGTTTTCACTGACCGTCCTGATCAAGACTCTGCTCTCCGCATAGCGCATGCAGTTGGCAAGAATATTCTGGACAATGCGGGTGAGGAGCTGCACATCGGCTTCGGCAAAAACATCCGGGCTGTTCTCTTCCATCTCCAGCTTCGTTCCGTCCGTTCTTCCCGACATGATCTTCGTCTGTTCCTCCAGAAAAGGCTTAAGCGGAACAGAAACCATATCCAGTTCAAAAACCCTGCTGTCCATTCTGGATAGCATCAGAATGTCTTCCACAAGTCCCGTCATCCGGCTGCTTTCCTTTAAGATAATGCCGGCCGCCTTCTTCGTGTCGGTAATCACGCCGCACTGGATCCCCTGTGCATATCCGCAGATCGACATGAGCGGCGTCCTTAAATCATGGGATGCATTCTGGAAAAAATAAAGCGTGCGTTTCTCGGACCGTTTCAAATTTCCCGCCATCCGGTTCACGGAGTTCTTTAAGTTCTCGAGTTCCGCAATGGAATAATGTTCCGGGATCTGATCATAATTGCCGTTCCCGATCAGGGCAGTCTGACGGCTCAGTGCTTCCAGCGGATGCGCTATGCTTCCGCTGACCGCCCAGACAAGGACAGCCGCAATGAGAAGGAAGAGACCCGTTATGACAATGAGAAGCGTTCCTGCCTGACTCATTAAGGGGCGGATATCCGGAACCGGTTCATAGCAGATCAGATATTTTGCCCTGATTTTTTTGGGGGAACGCAGTTCAAGCAGTCTGACAATGTAGTCCCTGTCGGCGGTCCTGATCTCCGAAAACTGATTTTTTGCAAGCGTCCCCTCCTGAAGCATCTGCTCACAGCTTTCATAAAGCTGCCTTACGGAGGTAGCGGCCAGATCATCGTCCGGATAGACCAGCTGAAACCGTGAGCTGATGATGAGAAGCGATGCCTCCTGGTCCCCGTTCTGCCGCTGCAGTTTCAGCTTCGGGATCAGACCTTTGATGTTTTCCTTCTCCTCTTCCTCACTCGTTTCCGCAGACAGATCACTGAAAACGTCCGAGGCTGTTTCCATGACCTGCTTCGCGTAAAGCCCCACGTTCCGTTCCGTACGGTTCTTCAGATACCACCCGGACAGAACGGAAAAGGATATCCATACCGCAGTCGGAAACAAAAGCAGGATCAGCAATACCGGAAAGAAAATCCGCGTATGAAGACGATGTCCCATGGTTTCCTCCTATTCTTCAATCAGACGGTAGCCGAAGCCCCAGACCGTCTCGATCTGAACGGTGGCGCCTCCGTCCTTCATCTTTTTTCTGAGACGCTTTACAAGATCATCCGAAACTCTGGTGTCCACGCAGGCATCATCAAACTTCCATATTGCTTTGAGCAGCTCCTGTCTGGGAACCGCGGTCGGTTTATGGCTCATCAGATAGAACAGAAAATCAAATTCCGTATGCGTGAGATTTAAAACGGTTTCGCCCGCCTGGACCTTTCTTGCCACCGGATCGATCGTCACGTTTCCGCAGGCCACGCTGCCCTTCGGCGCATAGACCGCTTCCGTCATTTCTATCCGCCGGAACAAAGCCTTCACACGCGCCGTCAGTTCCAGCGGGAGGAACGGCTTGGTGATATAATCATCGCTCCCCATTGTAATTCCCGTCACACGGTCAAGCGGCGTGTCCTTGGCAGAAACAATGATGATCGGAACGGTACTCTCCCTGCGGAAATACCGGCAGATGCTTAACCCGTCCTCTCCCGGCATCATAAGATCCAGAATGACCATATCCGGGACACGGCTGTCAAAAGCCTTCCGGATGGCCGTTCCGTCGGCAAAGGTCTTCACTTCAAAGCCTTCACACTCCAGAAATGTCTTCATCAGATCGCGGATATTTTCCTCGTCATCCGCCAGATAAATAAGCTTACCCAAGTTACACCTCCGCGACGCATATAAATCCTGTTTTTTCCATCATAACCGCTTCTTCTCTTTCCGTAAACATTTGCCACAGTTTTGCCACGATTGTATTCTTGTTTCGTCAGAAGGATCTGTGCTATTATGCAGCTGTAATGAGAAAATGTTTTCGGGAAACAATAATCATATCAAAAATCAAGAGAGGTAACCAGAATGAAAAAACAGATCACCACACTTTTTACAGCTCTTCTGCTTACGGTTTGCATGACTGTACCCGCATTTGCAGCCGGCGCCGGAAAAACATACCGTGCCGAAGCTTCTCCCGTCAAGGCGGAAATACAGACCCTGAACAAAGAAATCAAAGCAACCGCTGCGGAAAACACCGCAATCCAGAAAACGCTCACGGAGGCCCGCAAAGCACGCAAGGCTGAAAAGACCGCTTCGGGAAAGAAAGCATCGGCAAGTTCCGCTGAAAAAGAGACAAGGGCAACCTGGAAGAAAATTACCGGTCTCATGAAGGAACTGAAACAGTATAAATTATCCAAGGAAGATAAAAATACGATCAAGTCTCTGAACGCTTCCGTCAAAGCCGCAGTAAAAGCCAAAGATTTTGATACGGCACTCAGCGCGCTGAAACAGATCAGAGCCTTACAGGAAACGCGTCTGCAGAATCTGGAAAGTAAAAACCAGATCCTCGATCAGATCAATGCACTGCTGAAATAAACCTGCGAAAAAAAGATTGGAATAATAAAAAGATCGGAATAATTCAGCTAAACGCGTCACCGGCGCGTTTACTGAATACTGATGTATAAAGAGCAGTCTTTCCGGCTGCGGGGCGAAAAGCCTCTGTACGCCGGGAAGACTGCTCTTTTTATTCATCAACTCTTATGATCAGAATCAGAGATTCTTGGCTCTTTTCTGTTCTTTTATCCTTCACCTCTCATAATCACAAGTTCATGACTCTTTTTCTTTCACAATGCCGATTCCGGTTTTGATGTTCCGGAGCGAGATCACGCCGCAGCCTTTCTTTTCCAGGAGCTTCTTTGTGCCTTCTTCGCTTTTATTGGTTCTGCCGGAAGCAGAGCAGAAAAAAAGTTCCACCGGTTTTCCCGCCGGAATGAGATCCGCGATCGAGTTGAATGCCGGCGCCGGAAAGCCTGCCCAGACGGGACAGCCTATGACCACTTTGTCATAGAGGTTAAAATCAATCGCGGGCGCAACGATCTCCGTCTTCTTCCTGCCGACTGCCTGCGGGCAGCCCGGCATGACGGAATTTGCGACGCTTCTCTCCTTCTTTTCCTTTATGCGGAAGACATCCGCATCCGTTCCCTCTGCAAGTCTTTCCGCTTCCTTTTTGCAGGAACTGCCGAATGAATAGTAAATGACTGCCGTCTTCATATTTGGTTCTCCCCACTTTCATAATGATCCGTAATCACATTCCCGTCCTGACTGTATGTAATGAAAAATTTACCGGTTGCAAAATCAGCATGCAGTTCGGAAAAGCTGTTTTCGCTCACCCATTTAATCAAAAGTTCCGTATCGGGTACCGAGAGATCCATCTCCATATGTCCGTTAAATGACGGATGCGTGTTTCTGAACTTCATGAGCTTCAGCAGTTTCTCTACAACCGGCCTCTTCAGTTCATCCGCTATTTCTTCCTGCGTATAATAGTGACGGTTTATATTCCTGCCTTCCTTCGTTGCCTCAAGCAGGCCGATATCATTTTTCCCGGCCAGCATTCCTACATAATAGACCATGGGGATTCCCGGTGTAAAAAACTGGACAGCTCTGGCGGTCAGGTAAGCATCGTCGTTATTTCCCAGTGCGGAATAATAGGTACAATTAATCTGATAGATATCCAGATTATGATATTCTTCCGAAGAATACTTGCGTTTTACATTGGCGCCCTTCTGATATAAAGAGTCGCATGTAAAAGCAATCTCATCATCCGTCAGCAAATCCTTGACATCGACAACTCCTATCCCGTCATGTGTATCCAGAGTCGTGAACTGCTTTCTCGGGCAGATTTCAAGCCACTTTTTCAGCCTCTTCGATGATTTGGAATACAGTGTATATAACAGAAGCATAGGCAGCGCAAAATCATATACCCAGAAGCCCTGTTTGGATAACTTCAGCTGCATGGAGTAATGTTCGTGTATTTCCGGAAGGATGGCAGTATCAAAAGGCAAAACCGTATCAACACATTTTTTTAAAAGCTGCTCCGTTTCCGGCTGAACAAAAAAGCAAGACGTACCGGGTTTCTTGACAGCATAGGCAAAGGCATCCAGCCTGATGACTGCAGCACCGTTCTGTGCCAGAAATTTTAAATTGTCTTCATTGAACCGTTCCGTTGTCTCTGTTGCAACATTCAGATCTATCTGCTGTTCTGAAAAGGTACACCAGATCTTTTCGACGGATCCATCCTTAAAATGCGCAAGGACATATGGCGCACGCGGTTTTCTCTTATAAATCTTATCGATCTGCTCCTCCGTCGGTTCTCCGCCCGGCCAGAACTCTCTGTAACGGATAAACAGATCCTTCCATGACGAAGCATCCTTTTTCTCCAGAAAGTCCCGGTAATACGCACTCTTCTCGGAAATGTGATTAATCATATAATCAAACACCAGAAAATAGGTTTTCGCCAGTTTCCTGATGTCATCAAAAGTACCAAACTGAGGGTCCACTTTCCGATATTCAACAGGGGAGAACCCTCTGTCTCCGCTTGACGGAAAAAAAGGCAGAATATGCACTCCGCCCACTGCTTCTTTAAAATAAGTATTTAATATATGTGTCAATTCCGGGATGTTACTGCCAAGACTGTCAGCATACGTTATCAGAACCGTTTTATTCTCCAAATGTGCCGCCACAGATCATTTCTCCTTAATTTAACAAGATTCCCGCTCAACCAGAGTCACTGGGAATATGGTTTTTGCCGGTACTGCTTCCCCTTTACTCCGTTTGATCAATAAACTGACGGCCATTTCAGCCATATCATTTAGCGGCTGCCTGATTGTTGTTATCATCGGGGTTGTTAATGTTGAGATCACAACATCATCGAATCCTATAAGTTTTATATCACCGGGAATTGAGATACTGATCTCCTTGCATACCTGAATTACCTGTGCCGCGATCAGATCACTGCTTGCAAATATACCATCAGTATTCGGATTGTCTAATAAGGTGTCTTTTATAAACTTCCGGTAATCCATTTTGATATATACATCCAGATCAGCATCGATCGTTTTAACAGACATTCCCGTTTTACGGCAAACAGATTCAAAACCTCTTGTCCGGTCATCAGCCGGCATATTATGATTTCTGACCCCGCCGAATACAATTACCTTTTTACAGCCATTTTCAGCAAGCTTTTCCGCTGCCAGCAGTCCTCCCTGATAGTTATCGCATACTATGGACGCACTCCCATGTTCAAGATTGCGTTCGATTGTGATAACCGGAATATCCTGCTCAACCAGTAAATCGGGCATAACATTATCACTGCACAGAATAACACCTGCCGTTTTATTGCTTTTGCACATCTCTATATAATCCAGTTCTCTTGCCGATTCCAGTCTTGAATTGCACAGCAATATTTTATAATTACGATTGGAAGCAGCCTTTTCAATACAGCTGATTAACTTTGCGAAATAAGGATGAACAATATGCGGTACGATCAGGCCGATTGTATTTGTGCTTTTTTTAATCAGGGATCTGGCTACTTCATCCGGTCTGTAATTCAGCTTTTTCATGGCATCAAAAACTCTGTTGCGGGTTTTCTCACTGATATAGCCGCGGTTATTAAGCACTCTTGAAACCGTTCCGACAGCTAAATTGGCCTCTATTGCCACATCCTTGATTGTCATATTTCTCCCTCAGGAAAGGTATGATATTTTTTACAGCAGATTATATCTCAACAGTCATTCCATCATATGCCAGATTCATTCCATTGTTTTCTACTATAATTTGAAATTCATCCGGTGTCAAACCACACATGTGCGAATAATGGTTCAAAACATATTTTATATTTTTGCTTACGCAGCCGAAATTTTCCAGTGACTGTTTAAGCCTGATATCTTCATTGATCCCCATATGCGAATCACCGGGCAGAGTACCGCGAGCACAGTCCATGCTTACAAGATCAAACTTTATACCGAGATTTTCGATCATTGCCATCGTTTCTTCCGGCAGAATACCGGTATCATTTGCATAGAGCATGCTTTTTTCTCCATCGGTTATGGCATATATGAGACACTCTTCATTGGCACGATGGTTGGCTCTTAAAGCCGTGAATGTCAATGTTCCGATTTTGAATTTTTCTCCCGGAACAATGTGCCGGAAACGAATCCTGCCTGACGACTCGGCTTCTCCGGTTTTTAATTCCTGTTTCAGAATATCTCCGACAGTTTCATCTCCGTAGAATTTTAAATAATCCATTTCCGCCTTAACATCCGGCATGATTGTTGCAGCTGCTTTATCTCTCTGCTGAATGGTAAAGATATCCATATGATCTCCGTGTGAATGAGTCATAACAACATCCCTGATCAGAGATAAATCAATATTCCATTTCAAGCTCTGCATAAAAATATCGGGTGACAGATCAATCAACACTTTATCATTTATCAGGCTACAGCTTCGTGTTTTTACATTCCTGCCTTTTAACTGCCGTGCTTTCCTGCATGCTTCACATCTGCAGAAAATGGCAGGGAATCCTTCTGCTGCTCCGGTGCCTAAATACTGTATTTTCATGCGGCTGTCCTTTCATGTCATCCTTTTATGCCGGATGATGTCAGTGAAGAAACAAACTGTTTCTGGAATACAAGGAATATTATCAGAACAGGTAAAATCATCAGTGAAGAAAATGCAAAAATCTGTCCCCAGTATGTATAAATATCATTGTTTAAGGCCCTTAAGGCCAGGGGCAGTGTGCGGTATGTTTCATCCCTCGTTGCCAGGGTCGGCCAGAGCAGATCTCCCCAGGACCTTATAAATCCCATAATCACAATCGTCGATATGATCGGTTTCGAAAGCGGAATCATGATATTCCAAAACACCTTTGAATAACTTGCCCCGTCGACAATTGCCGCTTCCAGAAGTTCCCGCGGCATATTTCTGAAATGATTATAGTATAAGAATATGTATAATGGATATCCTACAATCGGCAGTGAGAGTCCCAGATAAGAATTCAACAGTCCGAGTTTATAAACCACTATAAAACGATTTATGATAATAGCTTCTGTCGGTATAATGCTCAGTGCAATCACCAGAGAAACAAGTACTTTCTTTCCTTTAAAATTAAGCATACCGAGCGCATATCCGGCCATTCCATTCAATACTGTACTTAATGAAACAAAGATTACTGCCACTATCATGGAATTCTTGAAAAACTTGAAGAAATTTACTTTACTGATAATTGTCACATAATTATCCAGAGACAAGGCTCCCGTCAGCAAAAAAGCTCTGATGGAAGACATGTCACTGACAATCTGGTCGTCATTTTTTAAGGACGCGACAAAAACATAAATTATCGGAGAAATGAAAAGTACAGCCAGCAACACATAAATGAAATACATCAGAATCTTCTGTATCAGTTTTCTTCTCTGCGACATCGCTGTATTCATTTTATTTGCCCTCCAATACTTTGTTCTGGAGTTCGGATATTATCATGACAATTATGAAGAAGACAACGGAAATTGCCGAAGAATATCCAAGTTGGCCGTTAATAAATCCAGCTTTATATAATAAATAGACTACTGTTGTAGTGGAGTCCTGAGGACCGCCGTTGGTTAATACATAGACCTGTGTAAACAGTTTTAATGCTCCGATTGTCATAGACACCGAAACATAAATCAAAGTATATTTCAAACCCGGAACGGTTATGTTCCAGAATTTTTGCCATGAGTTACAGCCATCCATCATTGCCGCTTCATACAGCTCACCCGAGATATACTGAAGGCCTCCTAAAATAATCAGCATCTGCATTCCCAGATTCTGCCATATATCCATTACCGCTATACAAAACAGTGCCTGATTTTTATCCTGCAGCCATCTTTGGGCGGGAATTCCGAAGAGCCCGATAAACGAGTTGACCAGTCCGTAATTATTGGGAGCAAGGAAGAAAGACCAGATCACGGCAACGACTGTCATCGTTACTACCTGAGGGCTGAAATAAATCATTCTGAACGTTTTCACGCCTTTTAACTCCGTATTAACAAGTACAGCCAGTACTGTGCCTAAAATAATAATTGCCGGCACAACCATAAGCGCATACAAAAAGGTGTTTTTTAATGCACCCATCGTAGTGGAAGAAGTAAGCAGTTTCAGATAATTCTGTATTCCTATAAATTTAGTCGTGACATTGGGCTTCGGATATAAAAGTTTATTTGTAAATGAATACGATACTGACATCAGGAATGGAATAATTGTAAATACAGATATCAGGATAATTACCGGCATGCAAAAAAGCCATGCTGTTCTTGTTTCACTGCGATGTAAGTTTTTCTTCTTTTCCATTTCTGTTTATCCCTTCTGTATGCAGATCAGGATGCCGGCGGCACGCTGATTGCATCCTTGGATTTACAATTGGTATGCACCCGAAGGAGCATACCAATTGTAAAATGAATCATGCAGTTTGTCTGATTACTTATTCCAGTTATTTTCCTTGATTACTCCGTCTATATTTTCCACTGCCTTATCCAACAGCTTTGATGCATCCGCACCGCCGATGACATCGCCATATAAATTCTTCAGTTCCGTATATATCGTCATGTGTGCAGGCGTATACGGTCTTAAATATGAAATTCCGCCTTCAAGCTGTTCACGATAGAGATATAATTTTCCGCCCTTCTGATATTCCGGGATCTTGTCCATTACGGATTTTCTGGCGGGGATTGCACCGTTCACCTTTACAACTTTGGTAATATTCTCAGAAGATACAACCTCGTTCATGACACTCCAGGCCTGATCTGCAACTCCATGCTTTGAAGCACTTGTCGTCATAGCCCACACAACAGATCCTGAACAAGTATATACACCCTTGCCGAAATTGGGTATCGGGATCAGGACAAGATTGTCATCACCAAGTCCTTTTTTATAATCCGTATATTTCCAATGTCCGATCAATGCCAATGCATTCTCTTTCTTTACGTTGAAGGAATCATCATAATTGCAGGTTGCATCAACATATCCCTTCTTTACCAGCTCCGAAATATAGGAGAAAGCCGCCTTGGTTTCAGTACTGTTCAGCGCATCCTTTGTGAGCTTCGTCTTCCTGTCCATATAGTCGCCGCCGAAGCTGTGCACAATCGGGAAATATGTATAATACAAGGTGGACGGATTATTCTGTCTAATATATAAAGGATACTTAACTCCACTCTCCTTCAGTTTTGCCAGAGCATCTTCAAACTGCTCCTTTGTCCATGCATCCTTATAACTCGTGGGGTATTTTACGCCTGCCTTATCAAGCATTTCTTTATTGCCCCACATAGCCATTCCTCCATCGAACTGTGCTACCGACATCATTTTTCCGTCCACAGTCGACTCATCAACGATAGAGCTCAGAAAATCACTTTTCAAATCAGATTTAACATAACTGTCGAGCGGAGCAAGATAACCGGCTTCGCAATAGTTTGGCAGCAGTAAATAATCGGCAACCAGGATGTCCGGCATATCTCCGGCAATCCCCGAAGCCTGCATCTTGCTGTCCAGTTCATCTTTTGAATAATACTGTGCATCAATTGTTACAGAAAGCTTGCTTTCGATATCTTTGAACATTGAACGATAAACATCATCTTCGGCCCCGCTGCTGATCCATACTTTGACAGTTCCGCCTTTTTTAGCAGCCGCTGCAGCGCCGGATGTTGCGCTTGCTTTCGCAGCTGCAGTTGTCGCGCTTTTACCCTGTGTTGTTGCAGCCGCTTTGGTTACAGCGTTCGTAACAGCAGCCTTGGCTGCCGTGGTCGCAGTTGTTGTCGTTCCGGAAGAACCGCACCCGCAGACAGAAACTGCCATGACGCCAGCCAATAAAACAGATGCTAAAACTTTGCCTTTTCTCATAATCTTCCTCCTTATGTTAATCGTTTGATATATTTTTTGGAAAAAATAATAACTTCAATCACCGATGATCTCCGTTATTTTTGAAAATAAATTAATAATTTTCCCAGTTAATATAGTAATTAGTGATAAATTTCTGGCATCGTATATACTTTTTCTAAGGCAATATCATCGTACTCCATTTTATTCGGTATGTCAATCGATGAATATATTTATTATTTTTTGAAGGGAACAGGATCGCGGCTCGTTGATGCATTTCCGAAGAAAAAGCAAAAATCCTGTATCTCTGTTAACTTCATTCCATGCGATACATACATCCTTTCAGCTTCTTCATACTGCATCTTCCTGTTATACAATATTTGCTTCATTTCTATCTTCCCGTCCGTCACAACCATATACTGCGCTGTCTTGTCATGATCATCCGGTCTCCTGTAAGACAGACTTCCCGGATTCAGCCACTCCATACCATCATCCAGAACATGAATACACTGCCTGTGCGTATGGCCGAATATCATTCTTCTTTTCGAAATGCAGTGTCTTGCCTGCGGTGCGGAAGAAGTCTCCCAGTAGTTATTAAATGCCTCTCTTGATTCAATCACTGCATATCCATCCGTATATTGATGCTGAACCAGATAATGCCATCCGTCGCATTCAAATGACTGATGTTCCTTTAATGCCTGCAGATAGCTGAAATCCGAAGGCTTCATTTTTTCAATATCATAGTGCACCCATTTATAGCACTCCGGCTGCAGAGCAGCAATATTTTCGGTCTCATGTACCCGAAGAAGATGCTGATCATGATTGCCGTAAACAATATAGGAATTTTTCAACTGCCTTACCTTATCAATCGTTTCCGACGGCTCTGTTCCATAATCAACCAGATCCCCGGCAAAACAGATTCGGTCATACTCCTTCTCTTCCTGAAGCATCCTGTCCAGTGCCCATATATTTGCATGGACATCAGAAAATATAATCAGTTTCATTGTAAAGTAATCCGTTTACCTCCTTTTCAGTATTTGAAAACATTCTTTACTTTTATACCACACTGCCGCCTGTTTTTAAACTTATTCACTTCAATTCCGTCCGCTGCGTAACAGATCTTCAGAAAATCCGTGCGGCGATCTTATCCATAAGTGTACCGGGTTCCGGAATTCATGTTATACTGAAAAGTATAAAAGATCAACCGGAGGCGCGCTTATGGAAGGTTCCAAGATCAAACTCCTGCATGTTCTGGATATTCTGAATCTCACGGATGAAGCACACCCGCTCACGGCAAATCAGATTGCAGTCAAACTAAAGGCCTACGATATCGATGCGGAGCGCCGCTCCATCTGCCGCGATATCACAACGCTCTGCGACGCGGGATATGACATACAGCTTTCCCAGGACAACAAACTGGGTTACTTCATGGCCAGCCGGAATTTTGAAGACTGGGAACTGAAAGTCATGATCGATGCCGTCCTCGGGGCAAAATTTCTGACCGCCGCTGCCACGGAACGGATCATAGAAAAAATCACCGGTCTCACCGGAGAGGACAGCCGCAAGACCCTGAACCGCATCACCCTGTTTGATGCTTCTTCATCCCGCGGCAGAAACCCTTCTGTCAGCATAAACATAGATACCGTACTGAAAGCCATCCGCCAGGGCAGAAAAATCAGTTTCCAGTACACCTCCACGGAAGCCGACATGAGCACCGTTCTCAGAAAGAGCGGAAAGAAATATATGATAAGTCCCTACTCCCTCATCTGGCATAACGAGCGGTACTACATGATCGGCAATTATGCCAAGTATGATAACCTCGGCGAATACCGTCTGGACCGGATGAAGAATGCATCGGTTTCGGACGAGCCGATCAGAACCGCCAGAGAACTGCTCGGGGCCAATGCGGACTTTAAGATCATGGAATATGTAAGAGAATCCCTGTACGAATACGGCGGAGAAAAAATCCATGTCACGCTGGAATTCGACAAGAGCAACATAGACGATATCGCGGATAATTTCGGGAGAAACATAAAAATCAAATCCGAAGGAGACAAATGCCGCACAACGGTGGAGGTACTGGACGGAGACGGCCTCTACTTCTGGCTCCTCCAGTACGGCCTGCACGTAAAAGCCGTTTCTCCGGATTCCGTGGTGAAGGAAATGGAGAAACGGCTGAAGACCATGCTGAAAAATTACCGGTAACCGAAATGCCGGGTACGTTTTCTAATGTCCGAACAGCATTGCCAGAACAATGAATACCAATATACCGGCTATGATACTGCTGAGGCATCCGGCGCAGCCGCCGTTATCCCCGCCGCTTCCGCCGGAGGAGCCTCCGTTTTTATAAATCTCCTCGTGGAACAGAGCATCATCCTGCCAGTCGACCTTTCCATCCATGTTCCAGTCATGGTTCCCGCTCATGATCCCCATTGCTTCTCCTTTTTCAGTTCCTTCTTCTTCGCCTTCTTTTCTTTCCTGCTGTTCTTTTCTGCAAATTTCTATTCGGCTTTCTCAGCTTTCCTGAGATCCGTAAAGACCTTTTCCCCCACAACATATACCGTCTGCTGTCTGACTATCATTTATCTTTCCTCCTAAAGTACCTGCCGGTTCTGTACAGAGTAATCTTCAATGCCAGTATGCCCAGGAATTGACTACCGCGCCGTCTCTGCACTGCACGTACATGCTTCCTTTGGCGTCCTTCGTATACCATTTGTAAGTGACATAGTTATAAGTGGTACTGCCGAAGCTTGTTGAATTCATGCTGAAGATCTCATGTTCGGGTCCCAGCACGCCGACTGCATCTTCATAGGACATTCCGTTGGAAATCCGGCCGTACATATCCTGATCAATAAAATGGCGTCCGGTTGCGGCACTCATATCCACCCATTTCCCATCCTTGTCGTACAGACTTCCGTCCTTCGCAATTCCTCCGGACAATGTCGGAAGATATCCGCCGTCCGTTATCCAGTACCACGTGCCGTCCGCATCTTTAATCCACTCTTCTTTCGCATACTGCCCGTTATCCTTGACAAAGAACCAGAGATTGTCATACGTATGGGTGTAATACTGCGATTTCTGTGTGTGCGTCCATGTCCCTGCAAATACCGGAAAAGCCATCAAGGCTGACATGACGACTGACAATGCAGCTGCAAGTAACCATATTCTTCTCTTCATTTCATACCCTCCTGTTTGTCTGATGACATTGTGATTTCCGCCGGTTTCTTTCCGGCTTCAACTCCAGTATAAATTTTCTGCCTGCCAATATTGTTCCATGTCAGCAGACCGTATGTTCGTTAAATGTCCGTTAAATGTCGTTAAATGTATTTCAAAATATATTATAATATAATTGCAGTGTTAAAAGGCATGGCATGGGGCGTTGACTTTATGACACGCCCCTCATCCGGTATAACTGCATATGCCTGAAAATGGTGATATTGAAAAGAGGCCAACGATGTTTAAAATCAACAAGGACAAAATATATCATATCCAGAAAACAGAACTGACTCCGGAAAAGCTGCAGAATTTCTATTCTGCAGAGAACGGAGCGGACCGGAAATATAAGTTTGCGGTCTATGACGGAGAAACACTGCTTGGTGTGACGGGGTACCGGGACCTGCTTGAACACAGGTCTTTATTTCCCAGACTGTTCACTCATTCAAAGAATATCTTTCAGAAGATCAACCGGTATCTTTCCGAAAACGGAGGGCCCGGGGCAATCGGCTTTGAGCAATGCATCGCGGTTCAGGATTGCAGCGGAAAACTTCTGTATGCTCTGGTCTGGGACGATGATATCAGTAAGCAGATTATCAAGCTGCCTACCGGAAATTCCTTAAGAATTTTCCCGGATTATCTGGAATGGAAGCCGGATGAAAAATGTCTGGATTTTACGCTGATGCAGCTTTCCGATATCTTTGTTTTTGAAGAATTCTGCGAATACACCTATGGGCTGTCCGAAGTCATCCGGCATCATTTTCCGAAGGCGGAAGTCATTTTTACAGATAGAGATGCCGACTTTTTTTACGCGGGATGTTACGATAACCGTCTGAAACTTCTGCGGGGAAACGAAGTCCGGCGCTTTATCAGTCAAAACGAGCAGAACCGTCTCATGTATATTCATAAAGATGATGCGAAAATAGACGGATCCATCACCCAGTTCATGAAGACCTATTCCACCAGAATGTTTTTCCACAATGTCTTCTGGCCGTCCCTGTACAATAAAACCAGATCTTTTTCCGATATGCGTTATCTGATCCTCAATATCCCTTACGGACAGGTATCCGGTCTGAAATCCATTCTGGATGACAGCCTTGATATAAACTATTTCACCGCCCGCAGAGGGATGGAGGCCGCTTATATCCGCTGGCCATATACCATGTATTCCGAAAGTGCCGTAAACAACTGTTTTGACCTAGATTTGAATTTTCACTTCGACCCTTCCGGAAGAGAGGATGCTCTCATAATTGACTTCCAGGGTTATTTATATCTTGTCCGGATATCGCGCCACTCCTTCTACAGAACAGACTGGGATTTCATGGTTCGGGAAGATTTCAAGGAAGAACTGGAGCAGACCGTTTCAAAGCTGCTTCCTGCATCAAAGCGCATCCTGGGCTGCGTAAACCGTGGATCGGATTATACAGAAAAGAAGCCGGCCGGTCATCCGGTCCAGGCGGATCCGCAGGTCATGATTGCGCGGGCACAGCGGATGATGGAGTTCGACCATTATGACTATATTTATCTTGCGACGGAAGACCAGGATATCTACGACATGTATGTTCAGGCATTCGGCAGCAGACTGCTTTTCATCGATCAGACAAGATATAAAAAATCAGATTTTAAAAAAATCAACGTGATTGCCGATATCGTTGCAAAAGAATCTGAAAAGGAACAGGTCCATAAGCTCAGAGATTATTATAAGGTAGTTTATGTCCTTTCAAAGTGCACGTCCCTTCTCTCTTCAGGTGACTGCGGTGCATCCAAAATGGCTGTGGAAATGAACCATGGCAATTATCAGGATGTTTTCATTTATCATCTGGGAAAATACTAAAGCTACAAATCCGATTCTGAAGTACAGGAAACTTTTATATAACAATATTATATAAAATTTCTCTGCCACAAGCATGAGGGGCATTTCGAAAAGCCTTTTTCGAATATTATAAATAAAGCTTTCGGTTTCGTGGGCGAAAGCCCTGAGGATTCTGCAGCTTCTTCAGAAGATATTGAATGATGTTTCATCAAAAGCATTTTATTTTCTGTACTCGGAATTTTACAAATCAAGCATATTCAGAATTTCGTAAAGTAGCTGAAACCTGGTTTTCAGCCTGATTTCAGTTACCATTCTTATGATGAATTCAGTTTAGAAAGCGCTCCGCATCCATCTAAGATGAAATAAACCGGAGTCGTTACGCAAAAAACAAACAGAAGAAAGGAAGTACGACCTATGAAATTCAACATTAAGAAAGTTCTGACTTATGCAGGCGTCACATCCCTTGTTTTTGTAATGACCTTCGGAATCAGAAGTTTTGCCGAGGAGCAGAAACATGCTCCGGGTATACCTGCCAAAATTGAATCCGTTTCAGACAGTACGCTGACCGTTTATCTTGCAGATATGCCCGAACGCCCAACCGGAAACGGCTCAGAGACTCCTTCTGAAAAACCGGGCAGCAGTTCCATGGAGACCCCGCCGGAAAAGCCCTCTGAAAGTGCGGACAATATAAGCAGTACTTCCGAATCCCGTCCTGAACCACCAAAAGGAACTGATACTTCTCATGCATACGGTGAAAAACCAACGATGAACTTCAAATCCGAAACCACAACCTATACGCTTTCTGATTCCGTAGAAATCACTAAGGGTATGGACCATGCAACTGCTTCTCTCTCCGACCTTACAGCTGACTCTGTCGTTAATTTGACTCTGGATTCTGACGTGGTTACCCAAATCGATATCATGGAAAATTAACCTATTTTTCACCATACGGAAAAGCCGCTGATTCCTACTCGGGAATCAGCGGCTTTTCCGTTTCATTAAAATACCGGCGTCTTACAGTATCTGCCGGGAGGATGATCTTTCTGTTATCTCCCAGCATTCCTCTCCAGGTATGTTTCCAGCCCTGCCTGTCCATGTACCGGTCAAGCATGTTCAGATAGGCAATCCAGGTGTCATGCGTCGATGTGCGCAGATCATCATTTGAGAGTCTCTCCGCTTTTTCCCAGATAAACCACTGTATGCGGAACTCACTGTAATCATAGGCTTTTTTCAGTACCTGTCGTCATATTTTCAGGAAATCTTCGTCTTCTGTCTGAACTTCTTCACAGAGCGTTTCATGAATCTTATTCAGCTCCTCAAAGCTGCTTTTCCAGGGCATTTTTCGATAATATTCATATGTGTACATGTCTTTATTCTCCTTCAAGCGATCCTTACAATCTGTTCGTACAGGAGCGCGTACCTTCTGCCATCGTTCTCAAGGGAAATCTCTTCATTGTCATGGTAATGGCCGAAGAACCATACCTTAAAATCGGTTCTCCTGCGGACTTCTTCCAGATATTCCATAAGCCGGTCTCTCTCATACATTCCTCCTCCGATCTTTTTCTGTATGGAGGAAGGGCAGTCATGTGTAACAATAAATTCCACCTTATTTCCATGCTTCTCCAGATTTGTCAGGCCTTCCGCATATTCCTGTTCATTCGGCATCTCCTCCGGCCACCAGGATTCATGCAGGATCCGGTAAGGTTTCCAGCCTTCGTCAGCTTTCTTTTTCTTCTCACGAAAATCGGGATCATTCCTGTCGAGGATCCCGCCGGAGACGTCATGTGACGACGCCCCGCCGAAAGTAAAGATGGCTGTTCCATCGATATCATATACCTGGCCACGCATAAGATGGATAATCGAGGGCTTTATAAATTGGACTTTCCCACCCTTCCACTTCATGACCGGATACTTTTTAAGCAGGTCGTAATTCTCGTGGTTCCCATCGACGAACAATGTTGTGAACGGACGGGAACCAAGCAGCATGTCAAACATCCTGCTTTCCTTTGCGTCGCCGGTCCAGATTCCAAAGTCTCCGGCTATGATAACATAATCGTTCCTGCTCATCTCTCCCTGTTCCGGAAAGGAGTCGACCGAAAAGCGCTTATAATCGCGATGTGTATCTCCCGTGGTATAGATCATCTTATGGCCTCCTGGTAAACATTATGGCCCGATCGCACAAAATAAAAAGTACACCAGCAGTATAATTAAATGGATTTCAGATCACAATCCGTTAAAGATATATAGTTCAATTTCAATATATACAGTCTATTATACTCAATTTTTGTAATTATCACTTCCGCAGGTGTAAAAACTATCACATAAGTTCTATTCTTATATCTCTATCCAAGTCCTCCCCATATTCCCTCAGATATTTGAACGGGAACAGAAGTACCGTTAATCTCCTGCATCGCACAAAATCGACCATCATCATGGGGATGGTGTCATCGAGGAATAAACAGCTTCCGCTCCATATATTTATTATATTCCCGGCTATGGATAATTTAACATGCAATGTTTCTCTTCGCACATGATCATTGATCGGTCTGCTGCCAGAATAAATGAGACCCGTCAGATGACAGGTCTCATAATCAACGCCATATTCTGTTCTTCCGACGGCCTTCTACTGCATCCCGCAGTTGCCTTTCACGGGATCCGGTTCGTCCTTCACAAAGTTGGAGTGAAACTCCATCGTGATCTCCGAAAGCTCCTTCTTCCCGTCTATATAATCCTGATACAGGTCATATCCGAATGCAGATGCGCAGCCGTCGCAGTACACATCGCACTTACCCAGGGAATCACGCACAATTTTTTCCCGCTGCTCTCTTGTCGTATTCTTAATCAGATATTCCTCTGCCATTTCCGCGCCTCCGCTGCTGTCTTTATTTTCTGATTTCCTTACCGTTATCATTTTCCTACTGTCATTACTTTCTTACTTCCATTATAGTCGTTTCCCGGATAATTCCCACCCGTTGCCGCTTAAGATTTGCTGCACTTTGCATCCATCCAGAACACACCTTTATTTTCCACGATTTCCCGTCCGCTTTCGCGGATAATGCGGATATCCTGCCGGATATCGGCGGTGCCTGCACGAATCCCGCGCAGCATAAGCCGGCTGCGGATTCCGTCCAGATCAATGGGATAATCTCTGTCGGTCGTTTCCATGATCTGCAGAAGACGCAGTATTGTCAAATTTTTATCCATAATTCTCACCTGCCGGAACAGAAACCTCTGTCTGAAAGTATCTGTTTTCTTCAGTATAATGAATCGGACTGCCGAAATTGTCCCGGGTCACTTTAAAAAATCACTTTGATGATCAATTTCCCTGAGTCCGTATCCGAGTTCATTCAGATGGGCGATTTTCAGCGCCACCAGATTGATATCCGTATTCATGCAGCGTGCGATCTCCTCTGCCGAATAATGGTCCGTAAAAACATAATTCAATATTTCTCTGCTGTCCAGAAGGATTTCGGCTGCTACGATATTTGCCTCGTATTCCGGTTTCTCCGTCATATCGTAGAGCATGAATTCCTGCAGGCCGTCTCCTCTGGCCAGATACCGGTGCAGCTGATCATGTCCGATCTCATGCGCACAGACAATCCTCATCATGCGCTCATTCATGTCCTTGTTCAGGAATATAAAACGGTTGCGCTTGATAATGCGGTACATTCCCTTAAGGGGTCCGAAGTGATCGCAGTAAAGGACCTCAATTCCCAGACCTTCCGCGATTTTTACCGGTTCCCTCGTGGCAAACCGCTTCACAAGCCTGTCGCCAATCCGTGTAAGACGGTCAATGCTCATTTTCTTTTTCTCTCATTCTGTTCTGCGTGTTTTCACTTTTGCGGTTTCCCGCTTTTTTTATGCTTCCCGGCTGCATATTTTCTGTTCTTCTCTTTTGCAATCCAGTACGCCTCCGTAAGCGCCCGCATGGCGCCGTCCAGAGCTTCGTCGTTCAGACGTCCGCCGGAAAATGCAGCCGTGACATCATTCACCATGGCATTGATATCCTTTGCGGCTTTCGCACCGCTCTTCTCCTGCGCCTCGACAGTCAGAATGCCTCCGGTTCCGAGCAGGGAATCCACAGTCGTATGCAGAGCCTCGGCAAGTTTTCTCGCCACCTCCATATTCTGCGGCCAGCGGAGGCCCAGCTCATAGTTCTGTATGGTCCTGCCGGAAACGCCGGTTTTTTTTGCGAGAGCAACCTGCGTCAGTCCCTCTTCCATTCTCTTTTCCTTCAGTCGTTCCTTAAAGTTCATTGCTCCCTGTCACCTCGCCTGTTTTTATACGAACGGTTTGTCATAAATTGACATTGACACGAAATATCATTCGTTATATAATCACTTCCGCAGAATGCGAAATATCGTTCATGCTTATATGGTATCACATGAAACACCGTATGTCAATTTAACTGCGGGGAAAATGCGGATTTTCCATACCGGAAAGGAAGGATCATGGCAAGGGTTATCCTGCATTCGGACATGAACAGTTTTTATGCCTCCGTCGAACAGATGCTTACGCCATCCCTCAGAGACAGGGCCGTCGCGGTCTGCGGAAGCAGGGAAACACGTCACGGAATTGTGCTTGCGAAATCAATTCCCGCAAAAAAAGCCGGCGTAAAAACCGGCATGGCGATCTGGCAGGCACGGGAGTGCTGCCGGGACCTGACCATTGTGCCGCCGCAGTATGACCAGTACCTGAAATATTCGCGTCTTGCCCATAAAATCTACCTCCGCTACACGGACCGCATGGAACCGTACGGAATGGATGAATGCTGGCTTGACCTTACAGGCTGCAGGCTTGATCCGGTCAAAACAGCGAACGAAATCCGGAGAACCATGAAAGCCGAACTGGGACTTACGGTCAGCGTCGGCGTGTCCTTCAACAAGATTTTCGCCAAGCTCGGATCCGATATGAAGAAGCCCGATGCCGTCACCGTGATAACGCCGGAAAACTTCCGTGACCTTATATGGCCGCTTCCTGCTTCCGATATCCTCTACTGCGGCCCTGCCACCGCACGCAAGCTTGCCGGATACGGCGTGCACACCATCGGCGACATTGCCCGCACTCCCCCGGAAACCATGCGGAAATGGCTCGGCGTAAACGGCCTGGCGCTCTGGTCCTACGCGGCAGGCACCGACAGTTCGCGCGTCATGACGGACGGCTACGAGGCACCCGTCAAATCCATCGGGCACGGCGTGACCTGTGTTTCCGACCTGCTGGACGACACGGAAGTCTGGCACGTGCTGCTGGAGTTATCCCAGGATGTCGGGCACCGGCTGCGGATTAACGGATTTCTGGCAGGCGGCGTTCAGGTCATGCTGCGGGACAATGATTTAAGCTTCCGGGAGTATCAGGCAAAACTGGCCATTCCCACGCGCAGTGCAAAGGAGATCGCGGAAAAATGCTTTTCGCTGTTTCAGGAAAACTACGCCTGGCAGACAAAAGTACGCGCGCTCTGCGTCCGGGCAATCAGCCTCGTTTCCGAAAATATACCGGTGCAGCAGACACTGTTTGATGATCCGCTGAAGCGCGAGAAACAGGATAAGCTGGAAGGCGCGATCGATGAACTCCGGCGCCGTTTCGGAGACCGTGCGGTTTACAATGCCTGTCTTTCCGGCGATATCAAGGTTCATGAAATCGGTGCGCAGAAAGTCACCATGCCGGGCATGATGTACGCCTGACCCGGCAGAAAGAGAACAGCATTATGCCGCGGAAAGTATATGTGGAAGTAATCGTCAGAGTCAGCAAAGAAGGAAAGAACCTGCCGGTTTCCGTCATCTGGGAGGACGGGCAGCGCTACGAAATAGACCGCCTGAAGGAGGTCCGGTATGCCGCGGCGTCAAAAGCCGGCGGCACCGGCATCCGCTACACAGTCATGGTCCGGGGAAAAGAAGCCCACATCTTTGAAGACGACGGAAGGTGGTTTGTGGAAGCGGAATGAAAATCCGGCCGTTCCGCATGTTCCTGTTCTGATTGCCATTTTTCCTGTTTCCATTATAATAAAATGGTATGGTTATGAAAGGAAAATCATGGTCGAAGCCGTCGTTCTCGGTCTGTTTGCCGCAGGCCTTGTATTCAGCATATTAAAAGGATTCTCAATTCTGTATGTGCTTATTTTCGGCTACATACTCTTTTTCCGGTACGGCCGTTACCGCGGATTTGGTCGTAAGACACTGCTGGAGCTGTCTGTCAAAGGGATTTCCCGCATCAAGGGAATTCTTTTAACCTTTGTCCTGATCGGCATGATTACTTCCCTCTGGCGGGCCGGCGGTACCATTCCCTTCATCATCTACTATGCATCCCGGCTTTCCGTACCCTCGCTTTTTGTGCTGCTGACATTTCTCCTCTGCAGCCTGATCTCCACTCTGACCGGCACCTCCGTCGGTTCCGCTGCCACGGTCGGCATCATCTGCATGACAATATCGCGGGCAATGCAGATCCCGCCTTACCTGGAAGGCGGCGCCATCCTGTCGGGAATATATGTGGGTGACCGCTGCTCTCCCATGTCGACGAGCGCGCTCCTTGTAAGCCAGGTCACCGGGACGGATATCTTCGTGAATATCAGGAACATGTTAAAGACCGCTCTGGTCCCGTTCCTTCTTACCTGCCTCATCTATCTGATCGGAGGATTTTCCGTCAAAAGGCAGGCGGACAGTTCGGTCTGGGAACTCTTTGCGCGGTACTTCCGCCTGCACTGGAGCGTCGTCCTTCCCGCTGCAGCCATCCTGCTGCTTTCCCTTCTGAAGGTCAAAGTCCGCACTGCCATGTTCGTCAGCATTCTGACCTCTGCTCTCGTGTGTGTGCTTATCCAGGGAATCCCGGTGTCTGCCCTGCCCAGGCTGATGATTTTCGGTTATCATGCTTCTGTCCCGGAACTCTCCGCTATCATGGACGGCGGCGGCATCATGTCCATGGCAAAGGTTACTGCTATCGTATGCCTTTCCTCGTCCTATTCCCAACTTCTTAAAAAAACAGGCCTTCTTTCCGGCATCCAGAAACTGCTTACCCGCTTTGCAGAAACTGCCACACCATTCGGCACAATGCTTCTGACCTCCGTCCTGTCGGCCATGGCTTCCTGCAATCAGACCCTTTCCATTATTCTGACCGATATGCTGTGCCATAAGCTCATTTCGAATGCAGAAGAACGGGCTGTGAGTCTTGAAAATTCCGTGATCGTCATTGCGGCGCTCATTCCCTGGTCCATTGCCTGTGCTGCCCCTTTGTCCGCTGCTGCCGCTCCTCTTTCTTCTATTCCGGCCGCCTGTTATCTCTATCTTCTTCCTCTGTGGTCCCTGCTTGCTGCTTTACGGAAGAGAAGAAAAAACCGCAGTTGAAGCATGTGCAAATGAAACTTTCATATACCAGAACTGAATCCGTTTCAGACAGCACGCTGACCTTTTACAAACTGTCATATTCCTTTATTTTCTGCTATACTTTTTACACTGAATTCATACAGGGGGAAACTATGTCATACGAAGATCACAAAGTAAAAGTAACTGTACTAAGCAGCATGTGTCCGAAATACAAAGAAGGAGATGTGATTTGCTTTACAGGCGCCTGTCTTGACAAAGAACACAGCGACAATGTATGCATGGTTGCTATGAATGCGCTGTACCCCTTTATTTATGCGTTCAGAAGGGGTGGAAATTTGAGAAATGGCCCCTATCAATGCACGGACTGCGGTGAAACAGTAACTTTTAAAATTGAAAATGACCTTTGATCTTCATTTTCCAGTTTTTATTCAACGACCCCAGACGGTCTGAAATGATCAAAAAAGATGCAGTCCTGAGACTGCATCCATGATATTTTCCATATTCAATTACTTTTCCAGATACTTTACCGCTTTCCCGGTCTTTAATGCATACTCGATTTCCGAGCGCGTGCTTTCACCGATATAGCCGCCGACATTGATCACAAATATCTCATCCGACATGTCGATTTTCCGCTTGTGCATATCATCCAGCATGAGCTTGGTTTTTGTCTTTGTGTCCTCGCTCATGCCTTCCCACACTTCATTATCCCCGGAGTGTCCGAACAGACCGACTGTCAGCACAATATTTCCTTCCAGCGTCAGCCTTTTCTGGGCTTCCAGAAATGCATCCTTAAACCGGGTGCTGCCGCATAAAGTGATTACCCTGTATTTTCCAATCATATGGTATCCTCTCCGGTTTCTTTTTGTCTGTCACAGATCATCCCTGCCTGTAAAAGAACCAATCAATTCAGGCCGAATTCCTTCCTCAGAGCCTCATATCTTGCTCTTTCCTTCTCCTTGATCTCCTTATCGAGATCGTTCATGGTATGATGCATGACATCCGCATCCTTCAGGACTTCATCCATGGGAGAATCCACATCCGCCTTATTATCATGGTGTTCAATAGCGGAACAGATAATCTCTGTTTCTTCCGGACTGCAAAGCTGCAGTCTGCTTAAAATCTTTTCTGCGAGCTCTGCACCCTTCCTGGCATGGTCATCATAGCTGCCGCTCTGATAGGCATAAAGATCATGCAGCATGGCCGCCATGGAAGCAAGTTCCGTATTCTGATGCCGTTTTTCCGAGATCAATGTTGCCGCAAGCGAAACCCCGTACAGATGCGCTGCCGCCTTGATCCTGCTCTCCGGATCCGGCATCCGGTTCAGCTCGCTGTTCGCATATTTCTGCAGTTCCTTTAATCGTCCCATCAATGCCTCCATGTTTTAAAAACATTTGTTCAGAAACTGGCTTTTCAGATACTCATACCGTTTATGCTTTTCTTCTTTCCCGAAATGTACCTTTGATTCCCTGTTCTGAAGAGGGTTTCCCTCATAGACAAGGTTCTTCGCCTCTTCCTTAAACTGTTCGCTGGTCAGATCGAAGGTACATCCGTTCACCACATTATAACAATGCGTATCTCCGTTTTTGGTCGTAAGGCCATAAACATCCCCTCCGAAAATATCCTGTGCCAGGAATGCTGTTATGGAACACTGCCCCAGTGTCGGATTCTCCGAAGTCCACAGTGCTCTCATTCTCGGTGCGCAGGTCTCCCTGCACCAGATATCAGTCAGTGCATCATAAAGATCGACCGGTGTTTCAATCCCTTTATAAATGTGATTGACAGCCTTGACGCTGCCGGCAACATCGGAGCCGTAGAAATGATTAGTCATAACTCTCCTGTCTCTGATTAAGATATCGTTATGTAGAATGTCTTTAATCCTGCTTTGAATTTTCCAGCCACCAGACCCCATAGCCCTGATTATTGGCAATCTGATACAATGGTTCGATTGTCTGTTTCATGGATTTTACAAAAGCATCATGACTGCGGTCCGATTCCTCCAATTCAAAAATATCCCTGCTGACTGTCAGATATTCCTCCATGGCTTTCTTCAGAGAATTAATCTTTCTGGCAATCATAAATCCCTTAAACTGTGCTTCACAAAATTCATTTAAATATCGTCTTTTATCCGGAAGCCTGTCGTTTTTACCGCTGTTTATATTTTTAAAGGAAGGATATAAATTCCATATCTCATTATGCAGCACAAAGCTCCACGGAATAAAATGATCAATACTCATCTGCCCGTACAGCTTATAATTGTCATCATTAAATTCCTTGCCATTATACAGATCATAAAGAGGCATCTGTGTATGTACAGCATTCCAGAATTTTGTGGCCTCCGTCAGGTTCCTGTCCTTGTCGGTAGGCGGAAACAGTTTAAACGGAATGGCCGGAACATTGGGATTTCTTTTCTGAATATATTCAACCAGCTTGTAATTCAGCCACCCTTCAATCACGGCTGCATTTTTACGAATATACATAGACAATATGTAATGTCAGCTCAGCAGGTCGGTTTTAAGCAATAACCGCCTCTTTGCCGAAGTTGTTGCCAAAATCCACACTGATAATTTCGCGGATTTTGATCCTGTACCTTGAAAAT